>UEXM01000475.1_pt1 | contig 42321 bp, 29 predicted proteins | sample 1796661 | NCBI WGS metagenome assembly UEXM01 (sample SAMEA4772469, study PRJEB27181) | metagenome | reverse complement strand
GCACTGGGGGAACTGCGGGGTGCCCTTCATGTAGAGGATCACCGGGTTCTTTTCGATCTGGTCTTTGATGACCTGGATAACATCCATACTGACTACCTGGCGGTTTGGGGTGTATTGGCTGTGGTTGACCAGTATTCTACCACTGATGGCCCTGCCCCTCCCAGATGGGGCCGGAACAATGCGGCTTCAAGGGTCTTCCATAACAGAAAAGGGGGCCGAAGCCCCCTTTTCGTCTTGCTGCGACAGGAGAATGCCTCAGAAGCGCACTTTCATACCCAGGTAGCCGGTACGCGGCTTGTTGGGACGGGCGCCGGCAGGGTCACGGGAGACGATTTCCTGATCGTCAAACACGTTATCCACCTTGGCATACACTTCCATATCGCTGTTCACGTGGTAAGTGGCCACCACATCCGCGACCACATAATCGCTGGTGCGCTTGAATGTCGTTACCTGACCAGGACGATCACAGCTATTGTCGATACACATACCCTCGGTGTGGCTGACGGACATCAGCGCAGACCAGGCTGCCGGTTTTTCCAGGCCGAAGGTCAAGCTGGCCAGATGCTCAGGCAGGTAAGGCAGTACATCGCCATCCAGCACGGACAGATCATCCGCATCCTTGGTGATTTCGCCATCGGTGTAGGTATAGGTCAGTCGTACCGGTGCCTGCAAACCGCTGTCACCTTTCCAGACCACGCTGTTCAGGCCCACTTCCAGACCTCGCACTTCGGATTCACCAAAGCTCTGGGTGCCGGAATCGTTACCATTCGGGCATGGGTTAGCGATAGAGCAGTTCTGAATGGTGTTTTCATAATCACTGTAGAACGCGATCACATCCGCACTGAAATTCTCGTTCCAGTAGCGGAAACCGGTTTCATAGTTGACGCTCTTTTCCGCATCGGTGCCTTTCTGGGAAGAAGCACCTGCCGGCGCAAAGCCCTGATGGACACCGGCCAGTACCGACCAGTTGTCATTGAGCAACCAGGTAGCACCCAGACCCGCCATCAGTTCTTCGTTACGGTTTTCAGTGCGGGCACTGACAGTGTTACGAGCCGGATCACCCCAGCGCTTGCTCTTGCTCTCCACATTCTCGTAACGCAGAGAGCCGGTGACGATAAAATCACCTACATAAGCATGGTCGATGATCCAGGCAGACATGGCATCGGCATTTTCCAGACGGTTATCACCGCCGGTGGGCAAGGTGGATGTCTGGTACACCAGGCTGCCATTGGTCTGATCAAAGGTATCTGTGGGCTGGTAGCGGTCCACTTCATCCTGGTGGTAACGGGCCCCGATAATCAGATCATTGTCCACAGAGCCGGTCTGGAAGCGGTGGCTCAGTTCGGTCTGCACGCCCTCAGAAACGTACTCACGATTATTGTTCTTGAACACCAGATCTGTGGCATCAGCGGTACCGCGCAGCACAGCCTGCTTGGCTCCACCATTCGCGTTGGCATCCGCCACAAAACCGCCAATGCCCTGGCCACCGATGCTGGCCAGCTTGTACCAGTTACGGTTGAACTCGTTGCGGTACACCACAGAGTTCAACTGGGTGCTCTCGTCGAACACCAGGGTATGACGCAGGGATACCGCATCCCGATCATTATCCATCTGGTCAATGTCACTCATGCCGTAACGACGGTTGGCATCCCGCTCGAAATCCCGGTCGGTAAGGCCCAGGTAGGTTTCGTCGGACACTTCAGTGGAGTGCTCCAGTTTCAATTCGAACGCCTGCTGGATATCAGCGGTTTCCGGCGCCTGCCAACGCAGCTTGGCGACATAGTCACGCTTGTCGAAACCAGCATCGCGGTTGGAACGGTCGATGTCCTTGAAGCCCTGAGTGCGTTGCTGGTGCGCTTCCAGCATGAAGCCGAACTGGCCTTCGGTAGCGCCGTAGTAGGCGTGAGCCCGCTGGGCGCCGTCTTCACCACCTTCCACATTCACCATTCCGGAAGCACGGGCAGGAATCGGGGTGGACAGGAAGTTGATCGCACCACCCACGGTAAAGGGACCATAACGCAGGGTATCAGGGCCTTTCAGCACTTCAACACCGTAGAAACGACCGGCGCTGGGGAAGTAATAGGCAGCCGGGGCAGCATAAGGCGCCGGGGCAATCAGCACCCCGTCTTCCATCAGGGAAACCTTGCTGGAACGATCACGACCGGAACCACGGATACCGATGTTCGGGCGCAGGCCATAACCTTCCTCTTCCTGGAAATAAACGCCGGGCACGTCGCGCAACATGCGGTGCACATCGGTGTTTTCTTTTTCTTCCAGGTCTTCGTTGGTGATCACGTGGGCAGAGCCACTAACACTAAAGGTATTCTGGCGATCCCCCAGGATCTGTACCGGTTTCAGCTCATTGGCCTGGTCAGCAAGAGCCGGAGCGGCCCCGGCGGCCATGGCGGAGGCGATGGCACAGCAAAGCAAGCGACGCTGTAAATGCATGATTTTTTCCTTCCCAACGCAATTGCAAAAATTGTAAAGATCGTAAGCGCAGAGAAGATACAATGAAAAAGAATCAATATCAATCCACTATCATTCTCATTTACATTCCGTATCGCAATACCCGCCTCCGCCGGGTGAAGCCACTACCAAACGATCACCGGCACGGGCGGTAAAGCTGGTTTTCGGTGGCAATAACTCCCCGTTATGGCGATTTTCCCCGACCGCCCCAACCTGCCCGCCTGCCAGCCCCCAGGGAGCATGGCGACGACGCTCGGTGAGCAGCGTTACCTGGGCATCGCCCAGAAACTCCAGCTCACGGACCAGGCCATCACCGCCCACAAACTGGCCGTCGCCGCCGCTGCCCCGGCGCACCTGGTAACGGTGTACCCGCAGTGGATAGTGGGATTCCAGGCTTTCGATGGGCGTATTGAGGGTGTTGGTCATATGACTGTGCACCGCCGACAGCCCCGGACCACGGGCATGGGCACCGGTGCCGCCGGCCATGGTTTCGTAATAGTCCCAGCCATTCTCACCAGCCGCGCCCATGGCCACATTGTTCATGGTGCCCTGACTGGCAGCGGGAATCGCCTCCGGCGCCGCCTGGGCCAAAGCCCCCAGCACCACATCCACCACCCGCGAGCTGGTTTCCACATTGCCGGCAGCCACCGCCGCCGGGCGATTGGCATTCAGCAAAGAACCTTGCGGGGCGAACAAGCTGATGGGCCGGAACAGGCCATCGCAGGCGGGCACATCATCGTCCATCAGACAGCGAAAGCAGTAATAGGCCGCGGCCGCCGCCACCGACAGCGGGCAATTGATGTTGCCTGCCACCTGGTCGGCGGTGCCGGAAAAATCCAGGCTGGCCTGCTCCCCGGCGATGGTCAGAGTGACGGCGATGATGATGTCATGCTGGCCCTGACCATCGTCATCCATGTAATCCTGGAACCGGTAACAGCCATCCGGCAACGCCGCGATGCGGGCCCGGGCGCGCTTTTCGCCATAGCGGTTGAGAGCATCGAAGGCGGCGACCAGATCCGCTTGCTGATCGGCCAGCTCCGCCAGGCGCCGGGCACCGGCCTCACAGGCACTGGCCTGGGCCACAAAGTCGGCGAAGCGGCGACTCTCCACCGGCAGTGCCCCGCTCTCCTCCAGCCCGGCCAGCTGTCGGCACAAGCGCACCTGCCACTGCCCGGCCCGTTTCAGCCAACTGGGGGCAATAACGATCCCTTCCTGGTCCAGACGGGTGGACACCGGCATGGAGCCCGGGCTGTGGGCGCCAATATTGGCATGGTGGGCCCGGGTTACGGCAAAGCCGATCAGGCTGGCTGCCTGGAATACCGGGGCCACGACGGTGACATCCGGCAAGTGGGTGCCCCCCAGATACGGATCATTGACCACCAGCAGGTCGCCCGGCTGCCAGTCCCGATCACTGACCAGATCCGCCATGGCGTAGGCCATGGACCCCAGATGCACCGGGATATGGGCCGCCTGGGCACACAGCCGGCCCTGGGCATCGAAAATGGCGCAGGAGAAATCCAGGCGATCCTTGATATTGGGAGACAGCGCGCTCAGGCGCAGCACCGCGCCCATCTCATCACAGACCCCTGACAGACGATTGGCAAAAATACTGAGCTGGACAGGATTCATAGAGCAAATTAATAGTTAATAATGAAGAGTTAATAGCTAAATGCCGATGCATCTTCAGCTACGAAGACAGCCTACCGCCATTCATTGTTTGTTGTTAGCTGTTAACTATTCGCGGGTTTGTGCGCTATTATCGTCTGTTCCGGCAGCCTTGGGCTGCCGTTTTTTGTTTGGGACGGGCGCAGACGCACTCCACAACGTGGTCCTTACTCGTTATTAATTATTCATTATTAACTGTTAATTGCCTGTTATGTCGCAATATCTGATTCCCACCTATGCACGGCAGCCGCTGGCGTTTGTGCGCGGTGAAGGGGTATGGCTCTTTGATGAGGCCGGCCACAAATACATGGATGCCATCTCCGGGATCGGGGTCTGCAACCTGGGCCACTGCCATCCGGCGGTGACCCGCACCCTGGCCGATCAGGCCGGGCAGCTCATGCATACCTCCAACCTCTACCGGATCCCGACCCAGGAAGCGCTGGCCGAGCGACTGTGCGAACTGAGCGGCATGCAGAGTGCGTTCTTCTCCAATTCCGGCGCCGAAGCCAATGAAGCGGCCATCAAGATTGCCCGCCTGTTCGGTCAGCGCAAGGGCGTCAGCCGCCCCACCGTGGTGGTAATGGAAGGCAGTTTCCATGGCCGCACCATGGCCACCCTGTCCGCCACCGCCAATGCCAAGGTGCAGGAGGGCTTTGGCCCACTGCTGGACGGCTTTGTGCGAGTGCCCTTTAACGACCTGGACGCAGTACGCGCCCTGGCCGACAACCCGGATGTGGTCGCCTTAGTGGTGGAACCGATACAGGGCGAAGGCGGTATCAATATTCCCGCCAGCGATTACCTGCCTGGCCTGCGGGCCCTGTGTGATGAACAGGACTGGCTACTGATGCTGGACGAGATCCAGTCCGGTAATGGCCGCACCGGCGATTACTTCGCCTGCCTGGGCGACAAGGTCACCCCGGACGTGCTGACCACCGCCAAGGGCCTGGGCAACGGCTTCCCCATCGGTGCCTGCCTGGTGGCCGGCAAGGCCGACGGCGTGTTCGGCCCCGGCAACCACGGCAGCACCTACGGCGGCAACCCGCTGGGCTGCGCCACCGCCCTGACCGTGGTCAACACGCTCACCGATGACGTGGTGGATGGCGTGGCCGACAAGGGTGCCTGGCTCAAAGAGGCCTTCACCCGGTCTTTTGCCGATCTGCCTATGATTACTGAAATCCGTCAGCGCGGCCTGATGATGGGAATCCAATTGGATCGCCCTTGCGCCGAGCTGGTCAACCGGGCCCGGGAAGCCGGGTTGCTGATCAATGTCACCGCGGCGTCCGTGGTACGCCTGTTGCCGCCCCTGGTTATCAGCCAGACAGAAATGCAGCACCTGGTAGATACCCTCTCCCAGGTCATTCATGACTTCGCCAATGAACAGGAGGTCGCATGACCCGCCACTTCCTGACGCTCACCGATCTGAGCCGGGACGAGCTGGGCTATCTGATCCAGCGCGCCATTGAACTGAAAACCATGCTGCGCAATGGCCAGAGCCATACGCCACTGCAGGGCAAGACCCTGGGCATGATCTTCGAGAAATCCTCCACCCGTACACGGGTGTCCTTTGAAGTGGCGATGACCCACTTCGGCGGCTCCAGCATCTTCCTGTCGCCCCGGGATACACAACTCGGTCGTGGCGAGCCCATCGAGGACTCCGCCCGCGTGCTGTCACGCATGGTGGACGCGGTCATGATCCGCACCTTCGACCACGCCACCGTGGAAACCTTTGCCGAGCATTCGGCAGTGCCGGTGATCAATGCGCTCACCGACGATTTCCACCCCTGCCAGTTGCTGGCCGACATGCAGACCTTTGTGGAGCATCGCGGCAGCATTCAGGGCAAGAAAGTGGTCTGGGTGGGCGACGGCAACAACATGTGTGCCAGCTATATCAACGCCGCCAACCAGTTCGACTTCGAGCTGGTGATCAGTAGCCCCACCAGCTTTGAACCGGACGGTGAACTGCTCAACCGTTACCCGGAACGGGTTCGTCTGGAAGCAGATGTGAACGAAGCCGTGAAAGGGGCGCATCTGGTGGTCACCGACGTGTGGGCCTCCATGGGCCAGGAAGACGAACAGCAGACCCGTCTCAATGCGTTTGAAGGCTATCAGGTCACCCCGGAACTGATGGACCGGGCCGATCCGGACGCCCTCTTCATGCACTGCCTGCCCGCCCACCGTGGCGAGGAAGTCAGCCATGAGATGATGGACGACCCGCGCTCAGTGGTGTGGGATGAAGCGGAAAACCGCCTGCATGCCCAGAAGGCCCTGCTGGAGTTCCTGCTGACAGGTCAGCACTAAAACGCCGGTCGCCAAAAAGGGTTGTGTTTTGAATTCTGGGCGTCACGCGTCTGGCGTTAACTCAAGGAGCCACATGAACCCGCCGCTGCTTACCCTCGACAACCTGGCCTGCGGCTACCATCAGCAGGCCGTGGTGAAGGATCTGAGCCTGGAACTGGCCGCCGGTGAAATCGCCTGCTTGCTGGGGCCCAGCGGCTGCGGCAAAACCACCACATTGCGCGCCATTGCCGGGCTGGAACCGGTCACTGGCGGCAGCATTCATATCCAAGGTCGTCAGGTCTCCAGCCGCAGCCGCCAGCTGCCCCCGGAAAAACGCGGACTGGGCATGGTGTTCCAGGAACACGCCCTTTTCCCTCATCTGACTGTGGCCGACAACGTGGCCTTCGGGCTGCGCAAACAACCCCGTGAACAACAGCGCCAGCGGGTCAGCGAATGCCTGGACCGGGTGCGCCTGTCTGGCATGGAAGACCGTTACCCCCATGAACTGTCCGGCGGCCAACAACAGCGGGTAGCACTGGCCCGGGCACTGGCACCCCGCCCCGCCTTGCTGTTGCTGGATGAACCCTTTGCCAGCCTGGACCTGGATCTGCGCCGGGCACTGGCTCGTGAGCTGGGCGACATTCTCCGCCAGGAAAACGTCACCGCCCTGCTGGTCACCCACGATCAGGAAGAAGCCTTTGCCCTGGCAGACCGGGTAGGCGTGATGCGCCAGGGCCAACTGGAACAATGGGACACGCCGTATAACATTTACCACGCACCGGCCAACCGCTTCGTGGCGGAATTCGCCGGCTACGGTTCTTTTCTCCGTGGTGAGGTAGTGGATGACAACACAGTCAGAACCAGCCTGGGGAAACTCACCGGACGCAGCAATACGGCCCTGACACCCGGAGGCAACGTCGATGTCCTGTTACGGCCGGAAGATGTGATCGCCGACGAAAGCGCGCACCTGGCGCTACCAGTCACCCGCCGCCAGTTCACAGGCGCCACCATTCTCTACCACCTGCGCGTCGGCGCCGCAGAAACCCTGCTCTGCCAGACCGACAGCCACACCAATGTGGTGGAAGGCGACGCGCTGCATGTGCGACTGGCGACCAAGCACCTGGTAGCGTTCACGGTCAGTGAATAGTTAACAGTGAACAGTTAATAGTTCGCGCCTGACTTTTGTTCTGTATTCAAACGCATGAGGCCGCGCCCGAAATCTGGGCGCGGCCTCATGCGTTTGAAATTCGCGGTCATCTTTCTCGCGCGCTGTTCACTGTTAACTATTCACTGCCTTTTCACGCCACCCTGCTCTGATTCCTCCCCCCGGACTTCGCCTTGTACAGTCCCTGATCCGCCCGGTTGAGTAGTTCGTCCACGGTTTCGTCTTCCTGGCAGGCGGCCACACCGACGGAGAGGCTCACGGCGTTGGGGCCGCCTTCCTGGCCGAAGCTTTCCTCTCGCCAGCGCTCACGCAGGCGCTCGGCAACCCGCAAGGCACCCTGTTCATTGCTCTGCGGCAGAATCAGCAGGAATTCCTCGCCGCCGAGACGACCGAAATAATCGCCGTCACGCATGCCCGCCAGCGCCAGCGCAGAAAAGCGACGCAATACCCGATCACCCCAATCATGGCCATGGCGGTCATTGATCTGTTTGAAGTGATCCAGATCCACATAGCAGATGGCAAAGGGCAGGCCCTTCCGGGAGAGCAGAGCCCGCTGGCGTTCCAGGATTTCCAACAGGTGGCGGCGATTGAACAGGCCTGTCAGGTCATCTCGAATCGCCATTTCGCGGACCTGCTCCACCGCACGGGCCAGTTGATGATTCTTGTCGGCCAGGGCATCACGCAGACGGTTGATGCCACCACCAGTGATCGCAAAGCTTACCGAAATCATGGAGAACACCAGCCACTGCAAGGCCTCCACGGAAAAGCTCAGCTCCACCCAACGATCATTCATGGCCAGCCACAACATCATCGCGTAGGCGACACTGGCCAGCATCGCCACGCCGATCATCACCTTGCCGGAAAGCCGGAACGACGCCAGCAACAAACCGGCAAAGAACAGGGTCACCACACTGAGACGAAACTCATCCACGTAGTAACCGGAGACCATGAAGACCACCATGAAATGCAGCACCATGGGCAGCGACAGGCTGGGCTCACGGAAACGCAGGGTCCACCCCGTGGCAAGCAGTAACTGGTAGGCAAACAACGATACCCAGACCACAAACAGCATCAGTAGCCCCTGCTCCAGTTCCACCGCAAAATAACCGAACTGGAAATACACCACACACAGCAGGGTATGCATGGCCATGATCGCCATGGCCGAACGACTGTGTCTTTTTAGCAGCCGCTTTTCGCTGAGGGTCAGCTTTTCCGCCTGCCGCAGATCCTGATTCATGCGCCCTGCTCCACCACCAATTTGTCGCGACCGGATTCCTTAGCCTGATAGAGAGCCCGGTCCGCACGCATAACCACCTGCTCCGGCGTTTCCTCGCGATGGTACATGGCCAGACCGGCCGACACCGTGACACTGAGCCCCGGCGCTTCCTTGAAGCGCTGGCTGCGCATGCCCAGCAAGATCCCCTCGGCCAGATTACTGGCCTCTTCCGGGTCACTGACCGGCAGCACCAGCATGAATTCTTCCCCGCCCAGGCGAGCAGCAAAATCCTGGCCGCTCAAATGACGGCGTGACACCTCGGCAAAACGCTCCAGCACCAGATCTCCCACCCGATGGCCATACTGGTCATTAATACGCTTGAAGTGGTCCAGATCAAGGTACACTACACCCAGCTTGTAGGCGCCCCGGGCTGCCTGTCCACAGGCCTTGCTCAGCAGCTCCATGGCGTGACGACGGCGATAAAAACCGGTCATCTCGTCCTTCACCGCCATGTCGTGGATACGCTCGACAATGTCCGCCAGTTGCAGGTTGCGCCGGCTCAACTGGGAGCGGATGGTGGAGATTTCCGATGCCAGCAGAATCACCGCCAACACCATGGCCGAAAACAGGCCCCACTGAATCCATTCACCGCGCAGGTCCACCACCTCCGGCCAGTACCCGGAGACGACACCGAGAATCACCGCATAACCGAATACGCAGTAGCCGGCCAGCCAGGCAAATTGCCGGAATGACGCCTGCAACACCCCCATCTGGACAATGGCAAAGAAAATCATCATCACGCACAGGCGCACTTGGTCCACCACCAGGGCTGTCAACAGGATACCCGTGGTGGACCAGACCATTAGCGGCATGATCATGGACGATTCGGAAAGACGACGATTGAGCCCCAGCAACATAAACAGGATGAAGCCCAGATGCCCCACCCAGATGGCACCGAACAAGGCATAAAACAGGGAGGAGCCACCACGGAAGAAGTCCAGCTGCAGGGAGATCCAGCACAACAGGGTGTGGGCACTGCCACCGGCCAGTATGGCGAACAGTACCCGGCGCAGTCGCTGGGACTGCAAGGCTGCAGGGTTAAGCGTTAACGATTGATCCATGCCGGATTCCCGATCCGGTGCGACCATCCCCACTATCAGTCGCACCCGTTGGTAGCAATTTAGTATTATTGTTGAGTGAACTCTAACCCTAAATGTCTACCGCGTCACAGTTTTCATCCCTGAAACCGGACCGTCCATCGCCATGCCAATGAAAAAAGTGGCACAAAAGTCCCTGATTTTTCGGGCACTTACCTCAAAGCCTATTCACTCGCCGGGCTCTGGCAGACCCGGGCCACCGCCTCACGCCATCCCTGGTAGCGCCGCTGGCGCTCGCCTTCTTCCAGTAGCGGCGTAAATTCCCGCTCGCAGCGCCACTGTTCGGCCACCGCATCCAGAGAGTCGTACAGACCCACCCCCAGCCCCGCCAGATAGGCGGCACCCAGCGCCGTGGTTTCGGTGACCATGGGCCGGTCCACGCAAACACCCAGCACATCCGCCAGGGTCTGGCTGAGCCAGTTATTGACCACCATGCCGCCATCCACCCGCAAGGTAGTCGGCCGGGCACCGCAGTCCGCTGCCATGGCATCCAGCAAGTCCCGGGACTGGTAGCACACTGCTTCCAGTCCCGCCGTTACCACTTCGGCAATCCCGGTATCGCGGGTCAATCCCAATAAGGCACCCCGGGCGTGGGGGTCCCACCAGGGAGCACCGAGTCCGGTAAAGGCCGGCACCAGATAGACGCCCCCAGCGGAACCGGCGCGGCGTGCCAGCGCTTCGGTTTCGCTGGCATCACGGATCAGATTGAGGCCGTCGCGCAGCCACTGAATGGCCGCACCGGCCACGAAGATGGAGCCCTCCAGGGCATAGGTGGTTTTGCCATTGAGCCGGTAACCCACCGTGGTGAGCAGGCGATTATGGGACTGCACAGCCTCACCGGTATTCATCACCATGAAGCAGCCGGTGCCATAGGTGCTTTTCACCATACCCGGCTGAAAACAGGCCTGCCCTACCAGCGCGGCCTGCTGGTCCCCGGCAATCCCGGCCACAGGGACCGCGGCGCCCAACAGCTCGGGGCAGGTAAAGCCGAATTCTCCGGCGCTATCACAAACCTCCGGCAATACCGCCGCAGGAATATCAAAGAGCTCCAGCAGTGCCGTATCCCAGGCCTGTTCATGGATATTGAACAACAAGGTGCGTGAGGCATTGGTGGCGTCGGTGGCATGCACCTTGCCTCGCGTCAGTTGCCAGAGCAGCCAGCAATCGATGGTACCGAACGCCAGCTCACCCGCCTCGGCGCGCGGCCGGGCGCCGGGGACATTATCCAGCAGCCAGGCCAGTTTGGTGGCGGAAAAATATGGATCCAGCAGCAAGCCGGTCTTGTTGCGCACCATGTCCTCGTGGCCACCCTCACGCAGGCTCTTGCAGAGCCCGGCAGTTCGCCGGTCCTGCCAGACGATGGCTTTGGCCAGTGGGTCACCGGTCTTGCGATCCCACAGCACGGTGGTTTCCCGCTGGTTGGTGATGCCAATGGCCGCCAACTGCTGGGCTTCCAAATGGGCATTGCGCAGGGCCTGCTGACACAGCGCCAGGGTATCGTTCCAGATCTCCATGGCATCGTGTTCCACCCAGCCGTCATGGGGAAAGTGCTGACGGAATTCTTTCTGCGCCTGCCCACAGGCTCGGCCAGCGGCGTCAAAAACGATGGCGCGGGAACTGGTAGTGCCCTGGTCGATGGAAAGGATATATGACATGGCTCAGCTAACCCTGTTATCAGTATTGGTGGCTGGATCAGACAGACGCCTCTGGGCGTGCGTCGAGAACCGTATTTTACATGAAGCCCTGATGACAGATTGAACGATAACGGACAACCGGATAGACCTTATCGGCTATTTAGGAGCCGCTGAACGTAGGGTGGATTAGCCGAAGACGTAATCCACCCTACGATGCTGGTTGTCGACATCTGTTGCGCTTTGAAAGCCCTGATCGCCCTTCGGTCGATTTCCGCGCAAGCGCGGTTCGCCATGCAAGCAGTTTATTCGCTTCGCTCACCCTTCGGGCCGCACGGAACTACGTGCGTTACTCCGCTACGCTCCGTTCCTACAGCGGCTTCGTAGAAATGAAGAGACACCGGGAACTTCCACCCCTTCCCTATCCTACGAGCGTAGCTCGTAGCTCAATTCACCCGCCCCAGCACATGCTGGCCTTGCTGGCTACGCGGCAGGATGACGGTAAACCGGGCACCGCCCATGGGGCTCTCGTCCACGCGGATGTCTCCACCATGCCAGTCGACGATCCGTTTGACGATGGACAGGCCAAGGCCATAACCCCCGCTGGCGCGGTGGCGGCTCTTGTCCAGCCGGGCGAAGGGCTTGAACACCCGCTCCCGCTCATGCTCGGGAATACCCGGGCCGTTATCATCCACATGGATAACCACCTGGTCTTCGTCGCCATCAACCACCATGACGATCTGTGAACCAGCGTAACGCAGGGCATTGGTGACCAGGTTCTGCAGTACCCGATGCAGGTAACGTTCTTCCGCTTCCACTTCCAGGGTGGGCTGATCACAGTCCACGGTGATAACGGTGTCGCCGCGAATGGTTTCCAGCTCTTCGCGTAACTGTTCGCACAGCTCGCCAAGCAGTACAGGCTTGAATTCGATATTGGGGGTACCCTGCTCCAGGCGGGCATAGGTGAGGATTTCGTCGATCAACTGGTCCAGCTGCTCGATATCATGATCCAGCGCATTGAGCTTTTCCCGGCGCAATTCCGCCGACTCGATATCCGCCAGCATCTCCAGACCAAAACGCAGCCGCGCCACCGGGGTACGCAGTTCATGGCTCACCGCCCGGGTCATTTCCCGCTGGGATTCGATCAGGCGACGTATATGCGCTGTCATACCATTGAAGGTGGCCGCCACCTGGCCGATGGCATCGTTACCTTCAATATTGGCATAAGCCCCCAGGTCACCACTGCCTAGCTGACTCACCGCCTGGTCAAGCTGCTTGAGGCGGCGCTGCAGCGGGCTCACCTGCAGATAGGTTGCCAATGCCACCGCCAACAGACTGAGAATACCGGCCACCAGCAACAACTCGATGGGAAACTGATCGAACAGACTGAGAGGCCCAATCACCAGCACTTTGCCAGTCTCGGCCACCGGCGCATAAATGCGGATGCTGGAGTCGCTACGGGTACTGTCATCCAGGCCGATCACCACTTCGCGGCGGTTAAGGCGCTGTTCCTGCTCCGGATCCAGGGGCACATCGTCCCGGGACACCAGACTGAGAGGGTAACCGAAGTGCTGTTGGAGCCGACCCAGGGCCTGCTCCCATTCGTCTTCGGGGAAGTGGGAAAGGTGGTTGAGCACCAGCACCGCAGTGGCCCGGGCCTGCTGCTCGGAGACTTTGGTCATGCGGGTGGTGATGTACTCGGACTCACCGGGAAGCTGAAAAAGGATATCGGCATACCCTTTTTCATCATTGAGGCGCATGACGACCAGGCCGTCTTCCAGGTGCAGGGTTTCCCGGTAGCCCAGCTCCAGCTCTGCGGCAGACTGCAACTGAATATCCGCACTGAACAGCTTGCTGAGCACCTGGCTCCAGCGGTCCCGCTCACCGGGATCATAGCGCTGGTACCCTTCCGCCATCAGGTAGAAGGTACCCCGCGCCATCTCTTCCCGGTAGATATCCGAGCGATAGCTGTTAACCAGCTGTACGGCGGCATAGGTGATGGCGCCGATAAAGCACAGCGCCAGCAGCAAGCCCCCGTAGAGCCTCAGGAAAATACTATTCAAGCGTCACCCAGCATCACGCCACGGCACAGAAACGCTCAGGCCGCGCCGATTTCCTTGACGAACAGATAGCCCTTGGATCGTACCGTCTTGATACGCTTGGGGTTTTCCGGGTCATCCCCTACCTTCGGGCGGATACGGGAAATACGCACATCAATGGAGCGATCCTGGCCGTCATACTGAATGCCACGCAGCTTCTCGAAGATGGTTTCCCGGGACAGCACCGTGCCCGCGTTGGAGGCCAGCAGCCAGAGCAGATCGTACTCGGCACTGGTCAGGTCCACCGATTCCCCGGCCAGGGTCACTTCCCGGGCGGAGTTATCGATCACCAGGGCGCCAAATTCCAGCCGCGCCGGTGAGCTGTCACGTTCGCTGTCGGTTTCCACCCGGCGCAGCAGGGCACGAATGCGCGCCAGCAGTACCCGGGGTTTTACCGGTTTGGCCACATAATCATCGGCCCCCATCTCCAGGCCGAGTACCTGATCCATATCATCGGTACGGGCGGTGAGCATGAGAATGGGATTCTTGTAGGCGCTGCGAACCTCGCGGCAGACGGTCAAGCCGTCGGCTCCGGGCAACATCAAATCCAGTACCACCAGATCCGGTTGCTCGGCACGAATGCGACGAATGGCTTCTTCGCCATCGCTGACCACCGTCACATTGAGACCATTGGTTTGCAGATATTCACAGGTAAGATCGGCAAGTCGTTCGTCGTCTTCCACGATCATGATTGCTGGCGGGTTATCCTGCACCGTTGTCATCCCGTCCTTATCCTTTTTCACTTCGTATCATTATTGTCGTCGTACACAGTGCACAAGGCGGCAAACTGTAACAAACGTATCCCTATCAGGTGTTTATACGCATAGACACTGTCCACGGCAACCTTGCTGATACCAAAGGTACACTGAAGCCGCTTCACGGCAGAGTTTTTACAGTTGACAAACACAATATCTAGTACTGGCATGCCCCGGAAAAGCGCGCCCCAAATGCACCCACATTGGTCCACAACTTATCCACAAAATTTCCCCAGGCGAAGTGCTTGCAAATCCGGGAGCGCAACTATAACTTGTACTGAAGTCAGGCGGCGACCCCAACATATTGGGTTTTTGTAAAATTGCCGCCACCCCAGGATAACACTATCCAGCGTACCGAAAAATATAGCCACATCAGCCATTTAGAGCTTTTCGGGCTACCAGGGGCAAGATCATCGTCATGGACAAGACACAAGATATAGTGGTCCACATCCAAATTCGACCACCAGGCACCATCCAACACAGATTTCACTGCGCCATGGCCTGACGGCTGTGGCGTTTTGCGTGGTGTGCCATACGCGGCATCAGACCACGCCGGCACCACCACACACACCCGACAATTAGACAGAACAGCACAAACAACGGAGAGCGCACCATGCAGACGGATATGAGCCAAAACCCCAACCACACCGGCTCCCCGGCAGGCGACGACAGCGGCCAGGACCAGTCCATTGCCAGCACCGCCCCGGGCCAGCTTCGCGTTATCAAACGCAATGGCAAAGTGGTCGGCTACGATGACGACAAGATCACCGTGGCCATCAGCAAGGCGTTTCTGGCGGTAGAGGGTGGCACCGCTGCCGCCTCTTCGCGTATCCATGAAACCGTGGCGCGCCTCACCGAGCAGGTCAGCGCCACCTTCAAGCGTCGCATGCCCTCCGGTGGCACCATCCACATTGAGGAAATTCAGGACCAGGTAGAATTGGCCCTGATGCGTAACGGCGAGCAGAAAGTCGCCCGTGACTACGTGCTGTATCGTGAGCGCCAGGCCGCCAAGCGCGCCGAACAAAACCACGACCTGCCCGAGCCCACTCATCAGGTGGACATGAGCGTCACCATGGAAGACGGTAGCAAGGCACCGCTGGACATGGCGCGCCTGGAGCACCTGATTCGCGCTGCCTGCTCCGGCCTGGAAGACGTGAACGCCGACAAGATCATCACCGAAACGGTGAAGAACCTGTACGACGGCGTGTCTATCCATGACGTGAACACCTCCATGGTGATCACTGCCCGCACCATGATCGAAGTGGAGCCAAGCTACTCCCAGGTCACTGCCCGCCTGCTGATGGACAAGATCCGCGCCGAAGCCCTGCAATTCCTGAACGTGGCCGAGCGCGCCAGCCATGACGAGATGAATGCGCTCTACGGCGAGGCCCTGAAAGCCTACATCGGCAAAGGCATCGAGCTGGAACTGCTGTCACCGAAACTGGCCGAGTTTGACCTGGACAAGCTGGGCGCTGCCTTGGATGGCAACCGCGACCTGCAGTTCTCCTACCTGGGCCTGCAGACCCTGTACGACCGCTACTTCATCCACCACAACGACACCCGCATCGAGCTGCCCCAGTGCTTCTTCATGCGTGTGGCCATGGGCCTGGCGGTAGAAGAAGACAACCGCGAAGCCCGTGCCATCGAGTTCTACAACCTGCTGTCCAGCTTCGACTACATGAGCTCCACGCCGACCCTGTTCAACGCCGGCACCCTGCGCCCGCAGCTGTCCAGTTGCTACCTGACCACCGTGCCCGACGACCTGCACGGCATTTATGGCGCCATCCAGGACAACGCCATGCTGTCCAAGTTTGCCGGCGGCCTGGGGAACGACTGGACCCCGGTGCGTGCACTGGGCGCCTACATCAAGGGCACCAATGGTCGCTCCCAGGGTGTGGTGCCGTTCCTGAAAGTGGTCAACGATACCGCCGTTGCCGTTAACCAGGGTGGCAAGCGCAAAGGCGCCGTCTGTGCCTACCTGGAAACCTGGCACATGGATATCGAAGAATTCCTGGAGCTGCGCAAGAACACCGGTGACGACCGCCGTCGCACCCACGACATGAACAGCGCCAACTGGATTCCCGACCTGTTCATGAAGCGCGTGATCAACGAAGAAGAGTGGACCCTGTTCAGCCCCAACGACGCCCCGGACCTGCACGATCTGTACGGCGAAGCGTTCGAGAAGGCGTATCTGGAATACGAAGCGAAAACCCGCAGCGGCGAAATGAAGCTGTTCAAGCGCGTCCCCGCCATCAACCTGTGGCGCAAGATGCTCTCCATGCTGTTTGAAACAGGCCACCCCTGGTTCACCTTCAAGGATCCGTGCAACCTGCGCAGCCCGCAGCAGCACGTGGGCGTGGTGCACTCCTCCAACCTGTGCACCGAGATCACCCTGAACACCAACCAGGAAGAAATCGCCGTGTGTAACCTGGGTTCCGTGAACCTGGCCCAGCACGTGGACGAAAACGGCCTGGATATCGAGAAGCTGCAAGGCACCATCAACACCGCCGTGCGCATGCTCGATAACGTGATCGACATCAACTACTACAGCGTGCCCCAGGCAGAACGTTCCAACATGAAGCACCGTCCGGTCGGGCTGGGCATCATGGGCTTCCAGGACGCGCTGTATAAGCAGGGCATCAGCTACGCCTCCGAAGGCGCGGTGAAATTCGCCGACAATTCCATGGAAGCGGTGAGCTACTACGCCATCCAGGCCTCCGCCAAACTGGCCGAAGAGCGTGGCGCCTACCAGACCTTCGAAGGGTCCCTGTGGAGCCAGGGCATACTGCCCATCGACTCCATCGACATTCTGGTCAAGCAACGTGGCGAGGAATACTGCAAGGTGGATCGCAGCCAGTCCCTGGACTGGAACAACGTGCGGGAAATGGCAAAGAAAGGCATGCGTAACTCCAACGTCATGGCCATCGCCCCCACCGCCACCATCGCCAACATCACCGGGGTTTCACAGTCCATCGAGCCCACATACCAGAACCTGTATGTGAAATCGAACCTGTCCGGCGAGTTCACCGTGGTCAATCCTTACCTGGTGAAGGCACTGAAAGATCGCGGCCTGTGGGACAACGTGATGGTCAACGACCTGAAATACTACGATGGTTCCGCACAGCCCATCGAACGGATTCCGGCCGACCTGAAAGAGCAGTTCCGCACCGCCTTTGAAGTGGAACCGCGCTGGCTGGTGGAAGCGGCAAGCCGTCGCCAGAAGTGGATCGATCAGGCTCAGTCGCTGAACCTGTACATTGCCGAAGCCAACGGCAAGAAGCTGGACGTGACTTACAAGATGGCGTGGTTGCTGGGTTTGAAAACCACCTATTACCTGCGCGCCATCGGGGCAACCCAAACGGAAAAATCCACCATCAATGACGGCAAGCTCAACCGGGTCTCCGCAGCCCCGCAAGCCCCTGCCGAATTCAACCAGGCCGCTGACGTACCGCAGGCCTGCTCCATTGATGACCCGGATTGCGAGGCTTGTCAGTAAGGTGCCAGCTGCCGGACGCTCGACGCTTGCCATTCTTCGAGCGCCAGGCGTCCAGCTGCCGGCCCCAGGCCACTTAAAACAATGCACCATCGATGACGCCAAGGCGTCATCCCTGAAAGAATATGGAGAGAGCACATGCTGAACTGGGACGAATTTAATGCGCAAGAGACGCCTGTCGCCAAACCGCAGCCAAGCCCCGCAACGCCGCCGCAACCTGAGACGGTATCTGACCAAGCGGCACCTGAAGTTAAAGCACCGGGAGCGGGAAGTGCGCCGATTACAGGCGGAGCCGACGAACAGCGACAAGGACGAACAGAACGAGACACCACCGACGCCGTAGCCCGCGCCCGCGCCACCGTGTCGCAAATGGATGCCAGTGAAGGCGTCGCCGAGCTGGAAGGCACCGCCGGCCGCGTGGAAGTCGACGACAAGCGCATGATCAACTGCCGTGCCGACCTGAACCAGCTGGTACCGTTCAAGTACGACTGGGCCTGGCAGAAATACCTGGATGGCTGCGCCAACCACTGGATGCCCCAGGAAGTGAACATGAACGCCGACCTGGCGTTGTGGAAGAAAACCGACGGCTTGACCGACGACGAGCGTCGTATCGTCAAGCGCAACCTGGGTTTCTTCTCCACCGCCGATTCCCTGGTCGCCAACAACCTGGTGCTGGCCATCTACCGCCTGATCACCAACCCGGAGTGCCGCCAGTACATCCTGCGTCAGTCCTTTGAAGAAGCCATTCACACCCACGCCTACCAGTACTGCATCGAGTCACTGGGCATGGATGAAGGCGAAATCTTCAACATGTACCAGGAGATTCCCTCGGTAGCGAAGAAAGCGCAATGGGGCATCCAGTACACCCGCGACCTGTCCGATCCGGAATTCAAAACCGGCACCGTGGAAACCGACAAGGCGCTGCTGGAAAACCTGATCGCGTTCTACTGCGTACTGGAAGGCATCTTCTTCTACTGCGGTTTCACCCAGATCCTGTCCATGGGTCGCCGCAACAAGATGACCGGCGTGGCCGAGCAGTTCCAGTACATCCTGCGTGACGAATCCATGCACGTGAACTTCGGTGTGGATGTGATCAACCAGATCAAACTGGAAAACCCGCACCTGTGGGATTCCCAGATGCGCGACAAGGCCACCCAGATGATCCTGGAAGGCACCGAGCTGGAAATCCAGTATGCCCGCGACACCATGCCGCGCGGCGTGCTCGGCATGAACGCCGCCATGATGGAAGAGTACCTGCAGTTCATCGCCAACCGCCGTCTGGTCCAGCTGGGCCTGCCGGAGCAGTTCAAGGGCGTGAACAACCCCTTCCCGTGGATGAGCGAAATCATGGACCTGCGCAAGGAGAAAAACTTCTTCGAAACGCGGGTCACTGAGTACCAGGTGGGCGGCGCGCTCTCCTGGGAGTGATCGTGGTACACCAAGGGCGCTTCGGCGCCCTTTTTTTGGGATGAATAACGCAGCCCCATAAAGCAGCAGGCTCAGCTGTCTACCGGCACAAAAGATGGCAAACCTGCTGCGGAGTAAAAAAAGCAAAGTGACGGACCAAACGTTTCTATTTGATGCAAAAATCAAGAGAAAGGAAGCAACCAAGAAGATGAGAGAGTTAATCGACGCTGTCGACTCAAGAATCAAAGCACCCTACTTCGGCTATGCAGCATTAGCATTCGTAGCGTTAAACTGGAGAGGTATATTTCTCCTCAGCACAACAGAAGCATCTCCTCTAGAACGATTGTCCGCATTTGATAGCCAAACTAACAGCTTCACCCTAGTGATACTTCCCCTGCTCGTTGGAGCAGCCGTCGCAGCCACCTCACACTGGGTTCACTTCATTTTCGGTTTCATTTCCAGCAAACCATCTGCATTAATAGACAATCTTTACCTTGAAGCAGAGCACAAGAGAACCATACGCCAAACAGAACTAGAGCAATCACGATCAGAACTTTTTGCGGTTAAAGAAAAAGAGCTCATTGAAAGAGCCCAAAGAGATGAAAAGGTTGCCGGCATTGAAGATAAAATCGCAAAAGAAAATTTAATTGCACAATTGGGAGCCTTAAGAAACGAGCGAGATCAACTTAGCGCCCAAATTGATACTCAAAAACGCGATGAAAAATCAATAATTAAAGGCTTATCTAGTGAAGCCTCTTCGATATTGAAGGCTGCCTCAAAAAGTAAAGATGGCACTATCATCAAGTCAGAGTCTTTAGGGCTTCCTAGCATAGAGGCCGGCGGCTTGACCTTTGGCGCGAAAAGCCATAGAGATTTTGCAAAAAACGAGGCCGCACTTGAAGAGCTAGTTTCAGAAGATTTTGTTAAAGCCTCTGGGAATCAAGGTGTCATGTTCATTCTAACGCATAGAGGGTGGCAAGCTGCAGACAAGCTATGAGATACGAAGAAGAGACGCATTATACGATTTTTCCATGCCCTCTACTTTGTTCTTGGCGAGCTAGAACGAAAAGAAAAACCGGTCATAAAAACACTGTAGATCGGGGTGAAGTGCCTGCCCCATCGATTCAAACCTCGATAATCACTCTCACGCCTGCAGCTACTATCACCTGCCCTTTCCCCGCAGCACCATCGACCCTTCTGGCAGCGCCAACGACATAGCAATCAGCCCGCAGCACGAAAACCGTTAACGAAATGACAACGACCATCCGTCCCGAGTGGCGAAACTTTCACCAACACCGGGCATTTCCCGTTTGTTTTGTGCCGGCATCGTTGGCAACATGGAGTGGAGCTTGGACAAGGCACAACAAACTGGCTCACCTTAACTGCAGGAGGCTTCGCATGAGCGATTACGACGACAGAGATGATTACCAGCAAGAAGCCGAAGACCTGTTGGAAACGATTGAGCAGGTAGAAGAAACCCTGACAGTCATGTCCAAAGTAGTCGGGCAGCTAAAGGAACAGGTGGCCTCACACCTTGACCCGTACACGGTTGAAATGAGCGCCGAGGAATTCCTGGAGCAGTGCGAGAACCTGGAAGGCACCTGGCACTAGTTCCTCTCAGTGTGAAGTGACAGGGGCCGCATCGATGGCCCCACTCTCACCTACTCCGCGATCCTTTCCGGATAACGGCGTACCCCATCCACCCAGGTCCCTCGCACCTGGATAGACGACCAGTCACCGATAAATTCTCGCGGATCGCGATCCAGCCAGACCAGATCCGCGCGCATGCCGAGACGCAATTGCCCGACCCGATCTGCCACGCCCAGCTGACTGGCGGCGTCTACGGTCACCGCCTGCAGGGCCCGCTCCACCGCAATCGCCTGCTCCGGCCCCAGCATGGCGCCGGATGCCGTGCGACGTTGGGTGGCATTCCATACCAGTTGCAATGGCTGGAACGGCACTACCGGTGAATCCGCATGCAGGGTAAAGCGCAGCCCCGCATCCGCCGCTTCCGCCAGTGGGCTGATGCGTGCTGCCCGCTCCGGCCCCAGGAAAATATCCCGGTGACGATCGCCCCAGTAGTACACATGGTTGTTGAAGAAAGAGGGAATTACGTCCAGCGCCTGCATTCGCGTCAGTTGTTCGCCGGTAGCCATCTGGGCATGGATCAGTACCGGTTGCACGGTCACGTCCGGGCACTGCTGGCGGGCCGCCGCCACCGCATCCAGGCTCATGCTGATGGCGGCATCACCATTGGCATGGATCGCGGTCTGCCGGCCGGCACAATGGAACTGCACCACCTGCTCGGAGAGCTGCTGCGGCGACTGGTTGGGAAAACCCAGATATTCCGGCGGGTGATCCTCGGGCACGGAAAAATAAGGATCGTTGAGAAAACCGGTATAGCCCTGCAAAGAACCATCACTGACCAGCTTCACCGACCCCAGATGAACTCGCTCACCCTCCGGCAGGGTCCACTGGCCGTCCTGCCGTGCCTGCTCGGCGGCCGCATCTGGCCAGACACTGAGCCGCAGCGGGATCAGCCCGAACCGCAACGCCGGCACTAACGCCTTGATGGTGGTGGTATCGGCCAGGCCGTTCTGGGCAAAGGTAATCCCCCGTGACAGGTACAACCGTGAGGCCCGACGCATCACCCGGTAGCCATCCATGGCCGACAGCTTCAACAGGTTGGCACGCACCGGGTTGAACGCGGTCTCTGCCAGCAAGCCATTGAGACGGCCTTCACTGTCGCGGCCATAATAGCCACCGGGCGGATCCTGCACGTTCTCAGTGATGGACATGGCCTTCAGGGCCGCCGTGTTTACCACCCCCAGATGGCCGGAGATGTGCATCACCATGATCGGTCGGCTGTCGCTGACGGTATCCAGTTCCGCCCGGGTGGGATAACGCTGGTCGCTCACGGTGGTGTCGTCGAACCCGAAGGCCATCAGCGTCCCGTCCGGGCGTCGCTGGGCCAGGGTGCGCAACCGCTCCAGCAAGGTGGCAATACTGTCCAGGTCGCCAATTGGCGGACTGTTGGCATCCACTGCCACCGCCGACAGTCCCTCACCGGGGAAATGGCCATGGGCCTCGATAAAGCCGGGCATCAACACCCCACCCTGCAGATCCACCACCCGCACATCGCGACTCACCTGATCGCGCAGGGCATCGCTGTCACCCAGCGCCACGATCTCGCCGCGCTTGACCAGCATGGCATCCACCTGGGGATTGCCCGGGTCCATGGTCATGATGGTACCGTTGGTAAACAGCTGCACCGGTGGCGGTGGCGGATTGAACCAGCGATGCACACCCGCTACCCCCGCTGCCAGCAACGCCAGTAGCGATACGGCCCCGATAAACCAGACTTTTTTCATAGTGATCGCTCCTTTGCGCAGACTCTGCCGTGACCCGCCTGCGGCCTCAAGCGGGAATATCACATTTGTTAATGAAACAGATCAGATTACCCCATACCTGTTCCCGGCCCCGGCGCGCTATAGTGAAGCCCGTCGTGCAGGTGGCGCACCAACTTAAAGCAACTTTCCTGCACCAGCATGAGGAAAATGCGGCACCATCCTTGCATTAACCGCGGTGAATTTTGACAGCCACGCATCGTGGACTCCCGCTAACAGACAAAACCGATAGCGGGATCAACTGGAGACAACGCACCATGAAAGCATCAGATTTGTTCGTTCGCGCCCTGGAAGCCGAAGGGGTTGAACACGTCTTCGCCATCCCCGGGGAAGAAAACCTGGACCTGCTGGAGTCCCTGCGCGGCTCGAAAATCAAACTGGTGATTACCCGCCATGAGCAGGCCGCCGGTTTCATGGCGTCCACCTATGGTCGACTCACCGGCAAGGCCGGTGTCTGCATGTCCACCCTGGGCCCCGGCGCCACCAACTTCGTGACCGCCGCTGCCTATGCCCAGCTGGGCGCCATGCCCATGGTCATGATCACCGGCCAGAAGCCGATCAAGACCAGCAAGCAAGGCCAGTTCCAGATTATCGATGTGGTGGACATGATGCGCCCGCTGACCAAGTTCACCAAACAGGTGGTCAGCGGCGACAGCATCCCCACCCGCATCCGCGAGGCCTTCCGCCTGGCCCAGGAAGAGCGCCCCGGCGCCACTCACCTGGAGCTGCCGGAAGATATTGCCCGCGAACACTCCACCATGCCGGTCACCGAGCCCAGCTCAACCCGCCGCCCGATTGCCGAAGACAAGGCCATCTGCAAGGCCATCGAAGCCATCCAGGGCGCCCGCAAGCCACTGCTGCTGGCCGGCGCCGGCGCCAACCGCAAGCTGACCAGCAAGATGCTGCGCCAGTTCGTGGAAAAGCTCGGCATTCCGGTGATCACCACCCAGATGGGTAAAGGCGTGGTCGACGAAACCGGCCCGCACTTCCTGGGCAACACCGCGCTATCCGACGGCGACTTTGTACACCGTGCCATCGACCAGGCCGACCTGATCATCAACGTGGGCCACGATGTGGTGGAAAAGCCGCCTTTCTTCATGCGCCCCGGCGGCGCCGAAGTGGTTCACATCAACTTCAACTCCGCCCAGGTGGACCCGGTGTACTTCCCGCAGATCGAAGTGGTGGGCGACATCGCCAACAGCCTGTGGCAGCTCAAGGAACGTCTCGATCCCCAGGAGCACTGGAGCTTTTCTGACTTCCACCGCATTCGTGATGCGCTGCAGAAACACATCCGCGAAGGCATCGTGGACGACAGCTTCCCGATCCGCCCCCAGCGGCTGGTGGACGAGATCCGCAAGATCATGCCCGAGGATGGCATCCTCACCCTGGATAACGGCATGTACAAAATCTGGTTTGCCCGTAACTACCCGGCCACCAAACCCAATACCGTGCTGCTGGACAATGCCCTGGCCACCATGGGCGCTGGCCTGCCCTCCGGCATGGCCGCCAAGATGGTGAACCCGGACCGCCGCGTCATGGCCATCGTCGGTGACGGCGGCTTCATGATGAACAGCCAGGAACTGGAAACCGCTGTACGCCTGAGGCTGGATCTGGTGGTACTGATTCTGCGCGATGATGGCTACGGCATGATCAAGTGGAAACAGAACGACATGGATTTCCAGGACTTCGGTCTGGATTTCGGCAACCCGGATTTCGTCGACTACGCCCGCTCCTACGGCGCTTATGGCCACCGGGTGGAATCCACCGCCGGCCTGGGGCCCCTGGTGGAAGAGTGCTACCAGACCGGCGGCGTGCATGTGATCGACTGCATGGTGGATTACCGCGACAACAGCCGCATTCTCAATCAGGAAATCCGCGAATTAAGCAGCAAGTTGTGATCGAGGTGCCACTGGCTTCGTCATGCAAGCATGACTTCCCACAAACACCAGCACCCCGTGGGAAGCGATGCTTGCATCGCGAATGGTAGTGGCCTGCAACACCATTAAGGAACCGACATGCTAAAAGACGCCTACCCCTACTACCTGGCCAACGAAGCGGTCTTCGCCAACCAGGATCTGGATGTCACCGACAAGTACAGCGGTGAAGTCGCCACGCGAGTGGCCATGGCCGATGCGGCCACTATTGATAAAGCCATCGACGCCGCCGACAAAGCCGCTGGCGCAATGGCAAAACTGGCTCCCTACGAGCGCCAGGCGATCCTCTACCACTGCGTGAAACGTTTTGAAGAACGCTACGAAGAGCTGGCCCTGGCCCTGTGTATTGAAGCGGGTAAACCCATCAAGGATGCCCGTGGTGAAGTGGGCCGCCTGATCGACACCTTCCGGGTGGCCGCCGAAGAAGCCGTGCGCATTGATGGCGAAATGCCCAACCTGGAAATCTCCGCCCGGGCCAAGGGCTACCGGGGCATGGTCAAGCGCGTACCCATCGGCCCCTGCTCGTTTATTTCCCCGTTCAACTTCCCGTTGAACCTGGCGGCTCACAAAGTGGCCCCGGCCATCGCCGCCGGCTGTCCCTTTGTGCTCAAGCCCGCCAGCCGCACGCCTATCGGCGCCATCATCATTGGTGAAGTGCTGGCGGAAACGGATCTGCCCAAGGGCGCGTTTTCCATTCTGCCCTGCCACCGCGAAGGCGCCGACCTGTTCACCACCGACGAGCGCTTCAAGCTGCTCAGCTTCACCGGCAGCCCGGACGTGGGCTGGGACCTGAAAGCCCGCGCTGGCAAGAAACCGGTGATTCTGGAACTGGGCGGTAACGCGGCGGTGATCGTCGACGAAGATGCGGACTTGAACGATGCGGTAGAACGTATCGTCTTCGGCGCTTTTTACCAGTCCGGCCAGAGCTGTATCGGCGTACAGCGCATCCTCATCCACGATGCCATCTACGACGAACTGAAAACCCGGCTGGTGGAAAAAACCGCTTCCCTGAAAATGGGTGACCCGAAAGACGAAGACACCTTTATCGGCCCGGTGATTTCCGAAGGCGAAGCCACCCGCCTGGAAAACTGGATCAACGAAGCTGTGGACGCCGGCGCCACACTGCTGGTGGGCGGCAAGCGCGACGGCGCCATGCTGGAAGCTACCCTGCTGGAAGATGCGCCCAAGGGCACCAACATCGTCGAAGAGGAAGCCTTCGGCCCGGTGGCCGTGATCAGCCGCTTTAGTGATTTCGATGACGCCCTGAACACCGTCAACGAATCCAAGTTCGGCCTGCAAGCCGGTATCTTCACCCGCGACCTGTACAAGGCTCAAAAGGCCTGGGACGAACTGGAAGTGGGCGGCGTGGTGATCGGCGACGTACCCAGCTGGCGGGTGGACAACATGCCCTACGGCGGCGTCAAGGATTCTGGCCTGGGCCGCGAAGGCATCCGCTGGGCCATCAACGACATGACAGAAGAACGACTGCTGGTAATCCGCACCCCGCAGTCCTGATCGGTTACCTCCCTCTGGACCAGGGAGCACGGGCCCGTCATCGCAGGATGGCGGGCCCGTTTTTATGACATCGAGCAGCACTCGCTAACCGCACCATCTACAAACATGGATGCTATCGTCGCCGATCCCCCCTTTTCAGCTGACAACCACCATTGAGGCGGCAAACCGGCCGCAGCCTGATTCCGCCGCAACCGCTTTTCCTACCCTGCTTCACTCCCATTCCGCAACGACATCCAGCAACCACCGGCGAACACCATTCACACCAAAAACACAATCTTTAACTGTTTTTCTCTTCATCAATAGGCGTAAGCTATTTGTGAAGTAGTTCAACAATTATTGTGCATTGTGCTGTTGGCAACGTACTGGCAGGCCATGAAATCACTGAGGTCTTGCCGACCACCATGCGCGTAGGGAAACCACCAGGCAAGGAGCTTGTTGTGATGAAAAAACTTATCCCGTTAGCCGGTTTTGGCTCCGTCCTGGTAGCCGCGTCCATGAACGCTGCGGCCGTCACCAACACCATGACCAATATCGTGACCCTGGCGGATGCCTGTGACGTGGCGGCCATCGGTACAGACTTTGGCGTGCTGTCCGCACCGATCCCGTCTGGGGGTGTGAACAACGTGATCACCGCCAATACCTCCACCGGCAACGCCATTACCGGTAACGATGCGCACCCGAATGCCGGTGCAGATGGTGGCGCAGGCAATGATGATACGCTGACGCTGAACACCCCCATCGCCACACTGAACACAGCTCTCGCTGCCATCCTGGATCCTCTGACAGCACAAGCACTCACCGTGCCCGGCGTTTACGTGGCCTGCACCACAACCCCGGTCAGCGTCACCCTGGAAGGCCCGAGAGTGACAGGCGCCTCGGTCAACTTCACCACCACCACTACCGCAGGTTCCCAGGGCCCGATCGTGACCAGCATCATGGATGGTGTGGGTGGCGGGGCAGTGGCCACCACCAACCAGGTCAACTACGAGCTGAGCTTCACGGAAACCGTGGTCAGCCAGGATGTGCTGGGCCTGGTTAACCTCTTCACCGGTGTCTACACCTCTATCGGCAGTATTCCCGGTGACCAGACCGGCAACACCGTCGTGGCCGGTAACTATACGGATGTTCTGACTGCCACAGTGGAATTCTGAGGAGTCCTGAATGCCCGTCGCCAGAACCAGGCCTTGCCTGGAATCTCGCCCGCGCCTGATTGTTTTTCTGTTGTCATTCCTGCTGGCTTGTAGCACACAAGCCGGCAGTTTTCGCATCACACCGCTGCGGGTTCAGTTCGACGAAAACACCCCGACCACGCAACTCAGCATCGAGAACAACAGCGAGCGGACTGTGACGCTGCAAACCACCGTAATGCGATGGCAACAGCAAGGGGGGCAGGACAACCTCACCCCCAGCAATGACATCTTCGTCTCGCCACCGATTCTGATGCTGAAGCCCGGCGGGCGTCAGGTAATTCGTTTACGCCATATGCCGGACATGCCTGCCGAAGAAAAGGCCTACCGGCTTTATCTGCAGGACACCGCCGCCCGGGCCCGGCAATCCGGTGGCGCCAATATGGCAGTGCGCATCGGCCTGCCCGTCTTTGTCTCTCCTGGCGGCAACCTGCAGCCCGATCCCCGCATCAACACCCGATACCAGGACGGCATCTGGCAGGTCAGCGTCAGCAATGCCGGCAGCACCAACTTTCGGGTCATCGGTCTGGATGCTTTTCGTGGCAGCGCCGACCGTGATGATCTGAAAAAAGACGATTTGCTGGAACAGTCCACCCAGCCCGTTCAGGGCTTCCCTTATGTGTTTGCCGACCAGACCCGGGAATGGCATGTGAAAGCCCCGGCTAACGCCCAACTCCGCCTTCGCACCGATATTTACGGGTATCGCAGACAGGGGTTTGATGAAAGAGGGACTGTATGGCTGGGAGAGCCAGAAAACAAAAAAGATCCCTGACGCTGACCGGGCCGGCTCTGCTTTTCTTCTTCAGCGTTCCCGGTCTTCAAGGCGCCTTTGCAGACTCGACAGGGCCACAGCCAGCTTGCGATAACCTGCAACAGGAAGACGCTAGCCATGGCGACGGGTCCATGCGCCTGCTGAAATGGCTCGTCAACGGTCGTGATCTGGGGGAGCACTTTATCCTGCGTGATGAGTGTGGCGCCGTCCTCGCACTGACCGAAGACCTGCGCAAGGCCAGACTCTGTGCGCTGAAAACCACCCCCGTGATTACCATTGATCAGCGCAACTATCGGCGCCTTGATCAGCAGGATGGCATTGCGCTGCATATTGATGAAGGCAACCAGACGCTCATCATGAGCGTGGCTGCCGACAATTTCTGCCCCACCCGCATTGATATGTCAGCGCAAACGCCAAGGGCCAGACTGGGTGAACCTCAAACCGGCGGCTTTGTTAACTACAACGTGACCGCCAGCCAGACAGAAAATACTGACACCGCCTATAACGGTTTTCTTGGCCTGGGTGCATTTGGCGACTGGGGCGTACTGCAAAGCCAGCATTCCGGTTATGTCATCGGCGATGACACCGTCACACAACGCATTGCCACCTACTGGCAATTCGACAACCCGGATGAAACCACCACCTTCCGTATCGGCGATGCCTTTGCCGGACGCACGCCATGGCGCACAGGTGCCGCGCTGGCGGGTTTCCAGATCACCCGTAACTATGCCACCCGTCCCGAACTGGTCACCGGGCCGGTGGTCGACTTCCAGGCAATCGTCGATACCCAGGCGCAATTGCTGCTCGCACAGCGGGGGCTGGACCAGCCGGAAGTCATCGGCAATGCCTACTTCGGCAGCGGTTACCAGGTGCCTCCAGGGCCAGTCGATGTGATCAACCAGCCCCTGTTCAGCAACACCATCCAGACCCTGACCGTGCGTGAAGCGGATGGCACCATCAGTACGCTGGAGATTCCCTCCTACTTTACGGTGGGCCAGCTGCGACAGGGCTTTGATGACTTCGAGATCTCGGCAGGCCTGCAGCGTCAGGGCTTCAGCAATGACTACGATCAACTGGTCTCATCATTTAGCTATCGCCGGGGCATGAACCGCTGGCTCACCCTGGGGGTCGGTGCAGCCGCCGCCTCCGAGCAGCACGTCAATGGCGGGATCTTCGCGCAAACTACCCTGCCCAGGGTCGGTGCCCTACAGACCCACCTTGCCACGTCCCGGGACTTGCCCGATGCGGACCAACCCTGGGCGGCGGCGGCCACGCTCAGCAACCAGTACAAGGGCTATAGCTACGCCCTGTCCTACGAACAGCAACAGAATGGCTTTACCCCTTCGCTGGACACCACCCCGCTTGATACGGACGGTTTCCAGCAATGGGTTGGCAGTATCGCCGGCCAACCCTGGCAGGGTATGGGGCTGCGTTTCGGTTTCCAGTATCGTGACCCGGACAGTGCCCCGTTGCGTACGGCCCTGACCACCGGCATCTACTTCCATATCCGCCGGCAACTGCGAGTCCGCCTTTCCCATACCGAACAGCTGAAGCCCAACCGGGACGGCCTGACCCTGGCCAGCTTCGAAATGCCCCTGTCCAGCCGGCCCCGCACCCGCGGCAGCCTGGAAGCCAGCAAGGCCCGTGATGAAGAAGCCGTGGTAGATGCACGATTGCGGGTACTGGGGAAGGCAGGATATCCCAGCGTGCAGGTGAGGCACCGGTTGCAGGGCGGAGACCTGACGGCCGTTTCCGCATCCGTGGAACGCCCTGCCTATGGCGCCTTTGCCTCTGCTGTGGATGCCGCAGGCATTCGCAGTTATCGAGCCGGCGTTGCCGGTGGTGTCGTGATGAGTGACGATTTCATCAAACCCACCCGCTTTGCCAATGGTGGCTTTGCCCTGATTGATCTTGGCCCCGAGTTTGCCGGCGTTCGTGTCAACGCCATTCCCACCGACAAGAAAGGCCGCTCCATGCTGGTCGGACTGCCGGCCTTCCAGGAAACCGAACTGCACATCAACCAACGTGACCTTCCCTATAACACCACGCTGGGCGAGGAGAAAGTCCTGGCCGCACCCAAAGCGTTGTCTCTGGTTCGGGTTACCCCGGATTTCATTATCTATCGCGATGCGCTGGTACCCGTTGTCGTTATTAATTCCAATGGTGTCAGCGAACCGCTGTCAGCAGCGGCGCTTGTCACGGACGCCAATGCGCCTGATGCGGATCCCTACCCTGTCGGGTTTGATGGCCTGGTCTATGTGAAAACCGCTGAAGAAAAAGTCACACTGTCTGTAAACCATGACGGAACCCAATCATGTGAAATCACCGTGGCGATTCCCCCGGCCGGCGAGCGAACCCCGCAGCTTTCCCCGGTACACTGCGTAATGGCGCCATGACGAGGAACTTCAGCATGCCCAGATTCATTGTCCTACTTGCGCTTCTCGCCAGCAGCCTGCCTCTGCCATTGTTTGCCGCCTCCTGCAGTTTCGTTACCCCGGATGGCAGTACTCTGGTCAATTTCAATACCGTGATGTCCCTGCAGAACAATCCTGCCGATGGCCAGGGGCAAATCACATTCAGTTGCTCACCGGATCTGCTTACCCCGGTTACCTTTCAAGTTAGCGTCGACGAAGGTAACTCCGGAAGCTTTACCCCACGGCAGCTCATGCATAGCTCCGGCGCTACGCTCAACTACAATTTATACACCGACCTTCAACGGACCCAGATTCTGGGCGATGGAACAGTGGGCACCGCCACTTTCTCAGGCAGCTGCCTGTTACTGTGTACCCGGTTACTGACCGTGTACGGAAGAATCCCCATCAATCAGTGGGGGCCGGCAGGACAATACAGCGACACGGTGACCGTCACCCTGGAGTTCAACTAACCCGGGACATGTCATCGGCATGCTTTGAAGGTCTCTTTATGGCGACAGCTCCACAATGAATACGTACTTCAGTTTCCGGCACCTGGCCCTGGCCGTCCTGTTGGCCCCGGCCACGTTATTGGCTGACATGGGCAACCACGAAAAGAAGCCCGTTTCCTACTGGTATGTGGGCGGTGAAGTGGGCTATTACATGATCGAGCAGGATGACGAAAGAACAGGCCAACTGCCGGATTTCTGGCGCCCGGCCTTTCAGGTTGGCCGCCGTTTCAACCGGTATCTATCCACCCAGGTTCAGTATGGAGAGGCCGACAGGGCCCTGCGTGATGACGAACGGGAAGTGGAACACAGTCAATTAAGCCTGCAGGCCAGGCTGCATGCCAGTGGCATCAATCTGTTCACCACCCATCCTTACCTGGGGCTGGGCTATGCACGCCACGAACTGACCACGGATACACAGGACCCGGTCAAGGAAAACATGGTCCTGCTGGAACTCGGCGTGCAACGTTTGCTGGGTAAGCACCTGATGCTGGATGTAGGCTACCGTCATCTGGTCGACACCGGCGATAACTTCACCGACCGACACCCCTTTATTGCCCTCAATTACCGTTTGGGTCAGCAATATCCACTGGCGCCCGCACCAGCTCCCAAGCCGGCACCGCCACCGGAACCTGATCCCTGGATCGACAGTGATGGTGATGGGGTAGAAGACAGAAAGGACAAATGCCCTGACACGCCACGGGGCGCGAAAGTGGATGCGGAAGGTTGCCCCATCATGCTGACCGAATCGGTCAACATCACCCTGGATATCGAGTTTGCCTTCAACAGCACCGAGGTCCCGGAGCGCTACCTGACCGACATCGGCAAAATCGCCACCGTGATGGTGGAATACCCGGACAGCCAGCTCATGCTGGAGGGACATACCGACAGCGTGGGCAGCACAGCCTACAACCAGACCCTCTCGCAAGACCGTGCAGATGCGGTCAAGCGTGTGCTTGTTCGCCATTTCCAGATCGACCCGGCTCGCATTGGTACCATCGGCCTGGGCGAGAGCCAGCCGGTTGCTGACAACGGCAGCGAAGATGGCAGAGCCCGCAACCGGCGTGTGGAAGCCATCATCGAGGCATCCCGGGAAATCATGGAACAGAGATAGCAACGGGCTCGCCATCGCCGCGGCGAGCATCCGCCGACGCTGTCTTTACTGCGATTCGGTGGCATTGTCGCCTTCGCCCTGTTCCCCTGTTGCCGTTGTCGCATCTGTCGGGATAGCTGTCTGATCCCGTTCGGACAGTTGCCGATAATATTCCAGCGCCCGCTGCCATTGCTCCAGCAGCCAGCGCCCCTGGCTGAGACTCTGCAATGCCAGATCCAGAGACTGGCGGGAAATCCTGCCCGCCATGGCATTGGCCAGCAGCGCACTCTTGGCGCTTTCGTATTGCCCAAGCAAAGCACTATTCGGCGTCCGTTCAACGCCGCCACCCAGCCATTGCTGCTCCATCAGTCTGCCCGCGCTGGCGAACCAATCTGACAACAATGCCTGAATCACCGGCCAGTCAGAATGACGCTGCATGGCCAACCCGAAACCATTGAGCCGCTGCAGGGTTTCATCCATGTTGACCAGATTGCCCTGCAGCCGCCAGCCCATCTGAAAGGCCGCCACCTGCGCATCCACCAGTTGCTGCCGAGCCACATCGGCAAGGAAATCCCCCACACCGGCATGCAACCGGGCCCGATCCGCGATTTGCTCCAGACGACGGGAATCAGGGGCCGGCAAGGTAGCCAGCGCCTGCGGGTACTGGGCCAGCAAGCGCTCCATTTCCTGGGTCAGCGCCACTCTCGCCGCGTCCGGCAAGGTCACCAGGTTTCTGTCCAGAAACTGTAGTTGCACGGTGCTCTTCTGGCGTTCTCGAAAACGGCCCAGCAGAAAACGGCTCAGGGGCGGCTCCAATGGCCACATCAGAACAATGCCCAACAAATTAAAGCAGGTATGGAACAGCGCGAGCTGCGCAGCGGGGTCCTGATCCAGTTGCCATAACCCGGCCAGGTAGCCCACCAGATCCAGCAAAGGGTTCAGTAACAGCAGGGCCATGACACCGGTAAAGACATTGAACAACACATGGGATACCGCCAGACGTCGCGCATTGGCCGTCGCCCCCAGCGTTGCCAACAGAGCCGTGGAAGTGGTGCCCACATTGGCGCCGATCACCACCGCCGCAGCCTCGCGAAAACCCAGCAGCCCGCCGGCCAGCGCGGTGAGCACCAAGGCCACGGCCGCGCTGGATGATTGCATCAGAGTGGTCAGAATAATGCCCACCAGAATCAGCCACACCAACGGTGTGCCGGCATCGGGTAACGGGAAACTCTCTCCCATGTGCTGGAATCCGCTGGATAGCACCTCGATCCCCAGAAACAGCACGCCAAAGCCTGCCAGTGCCATCCCCAGATTGCGATAACGATCCGCCGGCGCAAACACCCGCATCAGGGCACCGATACCGACCAACGGCAGGGCGATCACATTGATCTGGAACTTGATCCCCACCAGCGCTACCACCCAAGCGGTCAGGGTGGTGCCAAGATTACTGCCAAAAATCACCCACACCGCCCGTTCGAAACGCAACAGGCCGGTATTGACGAAGCCCAGTGCCGCCACCGTTATGGCGCTGGATGACTGCACCAGAGCCGTCAACAAGGTGCCGGACAACAGACCACGCAGGCGATTGCGAGTCCAACTGGCCAGCAGCTTCTCCAGTGACGCACCGGCAGCCACTTTCAGCCCTTCTGTGATCAACCACATTCCCAGCAGAAAAAGGCCCACACCACCCAGTACCGTTGTTACATACTCCATTGCTGCGTCTCTGCTCCTTGTCAACAAATCAGTGACGGACTGCTGTCATACTATCTGCGTTTCACGCCCTGGCGTCATCACTATCGCTTCAGCCATGATGAACCACGACGATCAGACAGACACGGAGAGCAATGATCATGCAAGACGCCCCTTCCCTGCCCGATGACATGCAACCCTGGTCTGCCGGTTATGGCGTTATCCAACACAATGACACAACCCTGTCGCGCCTGAAGGCGCTACTGGACAAGGCCGGCGACCCGGTAAGCCGGGAACGCTGGCTGGCACTGCTGGCCGCAGCGGATCGCCTCACCTGCATGGGCATGTGGCTGGTAGCACACATGACCTATGTGCAACGCCCGCGCCTGGATGGCCAGCCGCTGACCGCCGACGATTTCAAGCAAACACCGGAAGGCCATACCGGCGGAGCCCTCAACATGGTACCCGCCTATGTGGGCTATCTGCTGGCCAACAGTCTGAGCGGTAAGACCCGCAGCTGGTTGATGGGGCAAGGGCATTGCGTGGCCGCCATTGATGCGGTGAATCTGCTCACCGGCAATCTGTCACCGGCCCATGCACAGCGCTACCGTCTTGACGATGCCGGGCTCGCCCGCTTTGTGCAGGATTTTTATCATTACGGCGTCAAGGCAGACGGCTATCCGCAGTCGCCGCTGGGCAGCCATGTCAACGCCCACACCGCCGGCGGCATCATGGAAGGTGGCTACCTGGGTTTTGCGGAACTGCAATACGCCCACATGCCATTACCCGACCAATCACTGGTGGCATTTCTCAGTGATGGCGCCTTCGAAGAACAACGTGGCAGTGACTGGACGCCTCGCTGGTGGCGGGGCCAGGACTGCGGCGACCTGTTGCCGGTGATGATTGCCAACGGCCGCCGTATTGACCAGCGTACCAGTCTCAGCCAGTCCGGTGGCAGCGGTTGGTTTGCCGGCCACCTGACCCTCAACGGCTTTGATCCGATCACCATCGACGGGCGCGATCCGGCAGCCTTTGCCTGGGCATTGCTGGAAGCGGAACAACGTCTGGGCAACCTGCGTGAGCAAGCCGATTACCCGGCTCCCCTGCCCTATATCATCGCCGAGACAACCAAGGGCTTCGGCTTTCCCGGAGCCGGCACCAATGCCGCCCACAATCTGCCGCTGGTCAACAACCCGGCCACCGATGCGCAAACCCGTCAGCAATTCAACGATGGCGCCGCCTCGCTTTTTGTGCCGCCGGAGGAACTCCAGGCAGCTATCGCACAACTGAACAATCACGGTTACAGTCAGCGTCCACTGGAGCGGGATCATCCCCTGGCCGAACCGGCACCGGTTTCCCCCTTGCAGTTCCCCGACCTGACCGGCCTGGCATTACCCGCCGCTCCCATGGCGGCCATTGATCAGGTCTTTGTGGCTCTGGTGAAAGCGAACCCGGCACTGCGGGTACGGGTCGGCAACCCGGACGAGATGCGCAGCAACCGTCTCAATGAAAGCCTGGACCTGTTGCAGCACCGAGTCACCGCCCCGGAGCAAGGCATTGCCGAATCCCTGCATGGCTCGGTGATCACTGCCCTCAATGAAGAAGCGGTGGTATGTGCCGCCCTGGCCAACAAACAGGGGCTCAATCTGGTTGCCAGCTACGAGGCCTTTGCGGTGAAAATGCTCGGCGCCATGCGCCAGGAAATCCTGTTCTCACGCCAGCGCCGCCATGCCGACCGAGGCCCCCACTGGATCAGCGTGCCGATTCTGCTGAGTTCTCACACCTGGGAAAACGGCAAAAATGAACAATCCCACCAGGACCCGACCCTGTGCGAAGCCTGGCTGGCGGAAATGCAGGATGTGGCACCGGTGCTGTTTCCCGTGGACGCGCACAGCGCGGTGCAGGCACTCCTGAAAATCTACCGTAGCCGGGGGCAGGTCGCCGTTCTGGTGGTGCCCAAAAACCCCCAGCCCGCGCAACTCAGTGAAGAGCAGGCCCGGGAACTAACGGACCAGGGCACCCTGTGCCTGCATCAGGACCCGTCGCCCCGGGTACAGCTGGTAGCCATCGGCGCCTACCAGCTGGTGGAAATGCAACGGGCCAGCCAGCGGCTGAAGGAGCATGGCGTGCCCCATTGCCTGTCTGTGATACAGGAGCCCGGACGTTTTCGGCTTCCGCGCGATTCCGAGGAAGCGCAAAGCCTGCATTCCCTTTCCGCCATGACAAAGCTGTTGCCAACCGTGGCGGAACGGGTATTCCTGGTCCACGGTCACCCGGAAGTGTTCAGCGGAGTAATGCGCCCGCTGGATACCGGTGAACGCAGCCGCTTCCTGGGCTATCGCAATCGCGGCGGCACCCTGGACACCTTCGGCATGCTCTACGCCAACCACAGCACCTGGGCCCATGTCTTGCAGCAGGTAGCGGAGCTACTGGGCCAGCCGGCCACGCCCTGGCTGACCGCTGATGAGAATGCCGCGGCTCAGGGGCTCGGCAACCCGGATGCCCTGCGCTGATGGCGGCGAGAGCGCAGGCGGCGAATCAGCCATTTTTCCAGTTCCACCGCCAGCAACAATAACAGCGCCACCGCCGCTGCCTGCCCCCAGAAAGCCGGGGACAGGGGGCGGGAGGCGAACAGGGTTTGCATGAAGGGCACCACGAAAAACAGCCACTGCAGCAGCAACACCGCCAGCACCGCCAGCAGAGTTGGCAACAATCGCGTCAGCGACAGATCGGACCAGGCAGGGGCCAACAGCCGGCGGCAGGCAAACAGGTAGGTAATCTCAATCCACACCAGGGTGAGCACCGCCATATTTCGCGCCAGATCCAGATCCGTATCGGCGAAACGGCGGAATTGCCAGAACACCAGCGCGGTGCCCAGGGCACCCACCCACAGCAGGCGCCCCAGTAACAATGGCGACACCAATCCCTGGCTGGGCGGCCGTGGGGGGCGGCGCATCAGATCCTTTTCACCGTGTTCGAACCCTAACGCCAACGCCAGGGTGACTGCCGTGATCATGTTTACCCAGAGTATCTGTACCGGGGTAATCGGCAGCGGCGTACCCAGCACTACTGCCACCAGTAATACCGACGCTTCGATAAGAGCGGTGGGCAACAGAAACAGCAATGACTTGACGATGTTGTCGTAGACGGTGCGCCCTTCGCGCACCGCCGCCGCAATGGTGGCAAAGTTGTCATCGGTGAGCACCATGGCCGACGCATCACGGGCCGCATCGGTGCCTTTGCCGCCCATGGCGACGCCGATGTCGGCGCGCTGCAGCGCCGGCGCATCATTGACACCATCGCCGGTCATCGCCACTACCTGTCCGCCGGCCTGCAACCGCTCCACCAGGCGCAGCTTGTCCGCCGGCGAGGTGCGGGCAAACACATCCACCTCGGCCAGCACCTGATCCAGCTGCCCATCATCCAGCGCGGACAATTCCTGGCCGGTCACCACCCGCTGGCCGAGCAACCCCAGCTGGGCGGCAATAACCGACGCGGTGCGGGGGTTATCACCGGTAATCATCTTGACGCGAATACCGGCCTGCTGGCACTGCGCCACCGCAGTGACCGCTTCCTGACGGGGCGGATCCGTGGTGCCGGTCAAGCCAAGAAACACCAGCCCCTGCTCCAGATCCGGATGGCCAATAGGACGGTCCATCGAGGGCATGACCTTGCAGGCCAGCCCCAGCACCCGCATGCCCTCCCCGGCCAGCCTCTCCAATTGCTGTTGCCAATAGTCGCTATTCAATGGTTCGGCGCCGGCGCCGCTCTGTTGCTGATCGCACAGCGCAAGCAAACGCTCCGGCGCGCCCTTGACCATCAGCATGGGCTGACCCGCCACTTCGTTGAGAGTGGCCATATAGAGCCTCTCGGCAGCAAAGGGTAATTCATCCTTGCGCGGTGACTCCTGGCGAAACGCTTCCGTCAACCCGGCCTTGCGCGCCAGCACATACAAGGCCCCCTCAGTGGGATCACCCTGCATCACCCATTGCCCATCACGCTGGTTCAGGTGGGAATCGTTGCACAACATGGCCACCTGGGCGGCGCGGGCAAAAATCTCCAATGCCGCCGGGCTGTTGCTCTCAACCAGGCCTTGCGGCGCATACCCCTCGCCGGACAGCTGCACCTGGCCGGCAGCTGTAACAAAAGTGCGGGTGGTCATTTCATTGCGGGTCAGGGTGCCGGTCTTGTCGGAGCAGATCACAGTCACCGAACCGAGCACTTCCACTGCGGGCAACTTGCGAATCACCGCATGGTTCCTGGCCATCCGTTGCACGCCTATGGCCAGGGTAATGGTGACAACCGCCGGCAACCCTTCCGGAATCGCCGCCACCACCACCCCCACGGCAACCCGTAACAATTCGCCGGGCGCCAGCCCCATGATGCCGGCCCCCCAGGCCAGGCCTATACCGCTCACCACAATAATCAGCAAAGCCAGTTGGTGACCGAAACGAGTCAGCGCCCGGGTCAACGGGGTCACCGGCGCACTGACCGTGGCCACCAGGTTCCCGATGTGCCCCAGCTGGGTTTCCATGCCGGTGGCCACCACGACGCCCTGGGCGCTGCCTGTGGTCACCAGGGACCCCATCCAGGCCATATTGCGCCTTTCCGCCAGGGGAACATCGCCGGGTAACGAATCCTGCTGTTTGGCTACCGGTACCGATTCGCCAGTGAGCATGGCTTCGTCACAGTAAAGCTCACGCACCTGCAGCAGGCGCAGGTCTGCCGGCACCCGGTCCCCGGCGGCCAGTATCACCACATCCCCCGGCACCAGCTCACTGGCTTCCAGGGTATGCGGCTGACCATCACGAAGTACCTGGCAGTGGGAAACCAGCATGCGCTGGATCGAGCGCAGGGCGGCCTCGGCCTTGCCTTCCTGCACGAACCCCACCAGGGCATTGATCACCACCACCAGCAGGATTACCGTGGCATCGCTGTAATAGCCCAGCAGCAACGCCAGCAGCGCCGCTGCCAGCAGGATATAAAGCAGTACGTTATGAAACTGGCTGGCCAGGCGCCGCCAGACACTGCGAGGCTTCTGCTCCAGCAAACGGTTTTCCCCGAAGCGGCCACGACGAGCAGCCACCTGCTCACTGGTTAGCCCCTCAGCCTGACTCTCCAGCGCATCGAGAGCCGCAACCCCGCTGTCGTTATGCCATTGCGGCCGCGCGGAAGCATCCATGACAGGCCTCAGGAAAAATCTGGCGAGAACGCTACCTGGGGCTCGGCCACAGACACCGGAATCCCCATCTCACTCAACGCACCGGCCAGACTTTCCAGCGCCTCCGGCTCGCCATGAACCAGACGAAACAGGGGCTCTCCACCAATGCCCTTGGCCCAGGCCAACAGCTCATTACGACCGGCATGGGCAGAGAAACCGCCCAGCGTATGGCACTGGGCACGCACCACAAAACGCTGGCCGAACATGCGAATATGGCTGGCCCCATCCACTATCTGCCGCCCCAGAGTGCCTCGTGCCTGGTAGCCGGTGAACACCAGATGATTGCGTTCCTGCCAAAGCCGGTGCTTGAGGTGATGACGGATACGGCCCCCGTTACACATGCCACTGCCAGCAATGATAATGGCGCCACGCTCAATGCGGTTGATTCGCATGGACTGCTCCACGTCCGGGGTGGGAGAGAGCACCGGCAAAAACTCTTGCAGTGAACGGGCCCCGAAATGGGCCATCACTCGCTGATCATCTTTATCCATGGCATCCAGCCACTGGTCATAGAGCCGTGTGACCTCCAGCGCCATGGGGCTGTCCAGAAACACCTGCCAACCGGACAGCAGACCCCGGTGATACAGGCAGCCCAAGTGGAACAGTAATTCCTGAGTTCGGCCGACAGCAAAGGCCGGCATCATGATCACACCATCATTGCGCGCCTCGGCGATGATCTGTTCCAACTCTGTCATGGTGTCTTCCTGGCTACGGTGATCACGATCGCCGTAGGTACTTTCCATCATCACCAGATCTGCATGTTCGGGCACTTCCGGTGGCCGCATCAGCACGCGCTGGCTGGCCCCCAGGTCACCGGAAAAGACCAGGGTCCGAGCAGGCTCCCCGGCCACGGTCAACACAACCACCGCGGAGCCGAGAATGTGCCCGGCATCCAGCAAGCTCAAATCCAGGCCGGGCAGAATCGTTTCATCCTGGCGATAATTCAGAGGCTGGCACTGTTCCAGCACCTGGCGCACATGGTCGAGGGTATAACGGGGGCTCAACTGGCGGCGGCCGGCACGACGGCGACGCAAGTTACCTTTGTCCAGATCACGCTGGTAAATACTGGCAGCGTCTTCGAGCATAATCGCCAGCAGGTTTTGGGTGGCATGGGTGCAGTAAATCGGCCCGCCAAAGCCTTCTGCCACCAGCAGGGGCAACAGACCACTATGGTCCAGGTGGGCATGAGACAGCACCACGGCATCAATATCCCGTGGGGTGAAGTCGAAACGTTCCTCCTGCAGACGTTTCACCACATCACCACCCTGATGCATACCGCAGTCGAGCAACACGGACTTGCCCTGCACGGTTAGCCGGTGACAAGAGCCGGTCACCTCTCCTGCCGCCCCATGAGACGTTACTGTAATAGCCGGTTGATTATCCTTAACCATCATTCTTGCCCCTGCCTGTGAATCAGATTTGCCGGCGTCGACTGGCCGGGTCGTTCAGGGGACAGCATCACTTCCACTCTCCGGCAGACTGCAGTGCCCCGCCGAACATGCCGCCCTGTCAGGTAACAGAATGTCATTGCGGACACGCTACATCTACATTTTTACCGTGGAATTGAACAGTAATCTGTCGCACATCAATGAAAAATCGGTTAACTACGACCTGTCATTTTCCGGTGCCCAATGGATCTTCCGTTAAACCTGCTTGCCGCACTATTACTGCCTTTGCCCACAGATGGTGGCAACCTGGCGCCCGAGTGGTACCAGCCCGCCGCGGACGTGCAGTGGCAGATCCAGCTACAGGGTGAGATCAACACCGGCTATGACGTGGAACTGTATGTGGTGGACCTTTTCGATACCGAAGAGAGTGTTATTCAGGACCTGCAGGCCGCTGGCAAAAAGGTGATCTGCTATTTTTCCGCCGGGACCTACGAAAACTGGCGCCCGGACCGCTACCGTTTCCTGCCCACTGACAAGGGTCGGCGCCTGGGTAACTGGCCGGGAGAACGCTGGCTGGATATCCGCTCCCTCAATGTTCGCAAGCGCATGGCAGATCGTATTGAACTGGCCGCGGAAAAAGGCTGCGATGGGGTCGATCCGGACAATGTGGATGGCTATACCAATGAAACCGGCTTCCCTCTGAATAGCAGGCAGCAGCTCTCTTATAACCGTTTTCTGTTTCGCACCGCCCATCAGTACAGCCTCGCCGTATCCCTGAAAAATGACCTGCAACAGGTCAGGGAACTGGTGGATTATGCGGATTTTGCCATCAACGAATCCTGCCATGAATGGCGCGAGTGTCACCTTCTGCAACCCTTCATCGATGCAGGCAAACCGGTACTGCACATTGACTATCGGTTCATTCAGGATGCAGGGGAGAGAACCTTCCACTGCGAACATATGGAGATTCTGGGCTTCCGCGCAATGACCCTTCCCCTGGCGCTGGACGACAGCTTCCGCTTCAGTTGCTTCTGAGCCATTTCCGGCCCCATTGATCAGGATCAACATCCTGGTCTGTCCTGTCATGGGCGGGCTGCTACACTTGGAACCTGGCTCTTCAGGAACCCGGTTTTTCTATGCATGATGCCCTCACACTCATTGTTGTTCTACTCGGCACCGCCGTGGCTGCCGTGGTGCTGTTTCGGCGGCTTGGTATGCCACCCATTCTGGCCTACCTGCTCTGCGGCCTTGCTGCCGGACCCTTCGGCTTTGGCTGGGTCAGCAATACCGACGGCATTCAACACCTGGCCGAGTTTGGCATCGTTTTTCTGTTGTTTACGCTGGGCCTGGAATTTTCCATTCCGCGGTTGATGACCCTTCGCCGCATTGTGTTCGGCGCCGGCCCGCTGCAAGTCGCCCTAACCGGCCTGGCAGTGTTCGCTATCATGCGGTTACTCGGGTTTGACTACACACCCTCTCTGATTACCGCCTGTGCTCTCTCCCTCTCCTCAACCGCCATTGTGATCCGCGATCTGATATCCCGGGGATCGGTCAATACCGGCTACGGCAGAACCTCCACCGGCATACTGCTGTTCCAGGATCTGGCCGCCGTGATCATGCTGGTGATGTTGCCGATCCTCACTCAGGAAAACAGCGGCCCCATGTGGTCCGTGGCGTCACTGACGCTGGGCAAATCCCTGCTGTTGTTTGCCGGTATCTATGTGATCGGCCGTTGGGTGCTGCCACGCATGCTGGAAGAAACCGGCCGCGCCCGTTCCGATGAGGTCTTTGTCATGACCGCCCTGCTGCTGGCATTGCTGGCGGCCTGGGTAACTCACTGGCTGGGCCTGTCCATGGCCCTGGG
>UEXM01000474.1_pt1 | contig 42401 bp, 36 predicted proteins | sample 1796661 | NCBI WGS metagenome assembly UEXM01 (sample SAMEA4772469, study PRJEB27181) | metagenome | reverse complement strand
TTATGATCATCAAATCTCCTTTTTTAGCATCACTTCGAGATGTGATCCGTGTAAAACGATATAGCTTACAAACTGAAAAAAGTTATTTATATTGGGTCAAATATTTCATCATTTTTAATGACAAAAGTCATCCCAAAGATATGGGTGCAGCAGAGATAAATCATTTCTTAACCCATTTATGTATGCAAAGCTAACGATACGGCAGCTCTTAAAAGCTTTGAAGCAGCCCCACTTATTTGGTGGAGCCTATATTATTGAGAAACTCTGATATTTTGTGGGGATCGCTCAGACTCTGACCCCATTTATGTGTATATGTGTTATAACTCGAATACCACAAGACTATTGTTTAAGTAATTTTCTACTTTTTGCCTTCCACAGAAAGTAACCAAAAAATATCCCTGAAATTGGAAATATTATTAAAGATGAAATGAGTCCGTCAAAAAAATTTCGATCACCCGTCAAATGCATAATTAATTGAAAAATAATTGCTGTAGGAATTCCCCAGCCTAAAACACCTCTAAGTAAAATAAAACGAAACTTATTATGATTGAGTTGATTTGTACTCATAAATCCCCCTTGAGTTATAACAATTTAATAGGGGGACACTTGCCTCTTTTACAGAAAAAAAGCTTCCGCCTTATTTCTTTTACCTATTATTAACAAATCTTTGCAGCTAATACCACTCCTTAGCTAAAGATAAAGTAACAATTTCCTATTTAGACAATATGAGGAAATGTGCCTCATTTCTCGACTTGGGTGGAAATACGACAACACTACATAAAAGAACACTTACCTAGCGTTATTTTTACCATTAAATAATCTCAAATTGAAAGCCCGATGACAGCTAGCTAGCTGTAAAACGAGACATCAATTATCGATGATAATTGATGTGATTACGCATCGAACTCGCTGAGCACCGCTAAGAATTGATCGCCGTATTTGTCTAGTTTACTAACGCCAACACCACTTATCGCTAACAGTTGCTCTCGATTACCTGGCTTGGTGGTGATCATGTCAATTAGGGTACTGTCATGAAATACCGTAAAAGGTGGAATACCATGCGCGTCAGCCAATTTTTTGCGTAATGCTCGTAGTGCTTGCCATAACGGTTCCCCATGCTCTGGTACATTAGCTTTTACTTTTGATTTTGACGATTTTCTCGCGTTTTGTTTTTTGCTTAGCTGGGTATTATCTTTTCGCAGTTCAATGCTTTCTTCACCCCGCAATAAGGGCCGGCATTTATCGGTCAATTTAAATGCGCCAAAGCTATCCATATCAGCGTAAATATAGCCGCGAGAAACCAGTTGCCTGAACACCGAATGCCATTGGTTAGTGTCTAGCTCGGTGCCAATACCAAAGGTAGTGAGTTGTTGGTGTTGAAATTGCGTTATTTTTGCGCTGTTTTTACCCAATAAAATATCAATGAGGTGATTAACCCCAAAGCGTTGGCCGCTACGATAGACACAACTTAGTGCTTTTCGCGCGGCATCGGTGCCATCCCATTTTTCAACGGGTGTAATGCAGGTATCACAGTTTCCGCAGGGCTTGGCCAAGTGCTCAGCAAAATAATGCAGCAGGGTTTGTCGACGACACGTGGTTATTTCACAAAGCCCTAACATGGCATCAAGTCGTTGGCGCTCAATTCGTTTTTGTTGCGCGGGGGCTTGTGATTTGTCTAACATTTGTTTTAATTTAATAACATCTTGCAAGCCATAAACCATCCAGGCGTTTGCTGCTTGACCATCGCGCCCTGCTCGGCCGGTTTCTTGGTAGTACGATTCAATGCTTTTAGGTAAATCAAGGTGTGCAACAAAACGTACATCGGGCTTATCGATGCCCATACCAAAGGCAATAGTGGCAACGATAATCAGGCCATCTTCTCTTAAAAATCTGTTTTGATGCAGCTCTTTAACCTCGTTAGGTAAACCCGCATGATACGGCAGTGCCTGTAAACCTTGTTGGCATAGCCAGTTGGCGGTTTCTTCGGTTTTTTTACGTGATAAACAATAAATAATACCGGCATCGTGTGCATGCTCGTGGCGAATAAAATTGAGTAACTGTTGACGAGCATTTGCTTTTTGACCAATGCGATATTGAATATTGGGTCGGTCAAAACCGGCAACGAAATGCTTAGCATCGTCAAGCTGTAATTTTTCACTGATTTCTTTGTGGGTTCTGGGATCCGCGGTTGCAGTTAAGGCTATGCGTGGCACCAATGGGAACTGCTGAGGTAGTAACGATAGCTGCAAGTAGTCGGCTCTAAAGTCGTGCCCCCATTGTGAAACACAATGGGCCTCATCGATGGCAAATAAAGCAATATTGCATTGTTGTAGCAGTGATAACATGCGCGGCTGAGTTAAACGCTCAGGGGCAATATAGAGTAGGTCTAACTGCCCTTGCATCAGGGCCTGTTCAACATTATTGGCTTGCTGGTGATCGAGGGATGAGTTTAAAAAGCTGGCCTTAACACCAAGCAGCGTTAAGGCATTGACTTGATCTTGCATCAAGGCAATTAATGGCGATATAACAATAGCGCAACCTGAGCGAATAAGCGCCGGCACTTGATAACATAAAGATTTACCACCACCGGTAGGCATAAGCACAAGTGCATTGTTACCGTTGATAACCGTGTTAATCACTTCATCTTGGGGTTTTCTAAACTCGGCATAGCCAAAAACAGTATTAAGAACTGAGAGTGCTGAATTATTCATAAAAGGCCGCCATTGTTATATTATTTAGGGTGTAAACATGGGTAGTCATTGTTTCTCGCTCAAGTACTTTTAGCCTATTTATAACCGAATTATTCGCTAAACAGAATTCATTAGCGTGGGATTATTTTTCTGGCTATTAGTTGGCTCGCTATTAGTTGGCTCGCTATGTTGAGTATAATGCTAGTCTTTAATAATTATGTAGTCTCGCTAGGCTGAGGATATTTAGTGCCAATAGCAAATAGCCATTTGAATTGACTATTTGCTGCTGGCTAATAACGTCTGATTCATACCTCCTTGCTAATCGCTTTTAATTAATCGCTATTGGCTAACAGCAACCGGTGGTATTGCCATTACTTGGTGCCACCACGCCATGGTTTTTTTAGGGTTTTTAAGTAGCACCATTTCACCAAAACGTGGCGTTAATACGTTTACCTGCTGCGCCTTTGCTAACGCTGTAATACGCTCAAGCGGTTCAAACCAGTCATGCACAGCTAAGTCAAAGGTAGCATTGTGTACTGGAATGATATATTTGCCTTTTAAATCAAGATGCGCTTGCAAGCTTTGCTCTGGTGTCATGTGTATTTCTTGCCATAGCGTGTTATAGGCGCCTGTTTCCATTAAGGTAAAGTCGAATGGACCTAAGCGTTGGCCAATTTCTTTAAAACCCGAAAAGTAGCCGCCGTCGCCGCTATAAAATAGCTTTGTATCTTTTGACTCAATTACCCAACTTGCCCAAAGCGTTTCGTTTCTGTCGAATAATCCTCGGCCTGAAAAGTGCTGCGCTGGTGTTGCGGTCAATTTGAAATGCGAAAATTGACGGGTTTGCCACCAATCTAATTCAATAATTTTATCCTCTGCAATACCCCAATCTCGCAAATGTTCACCCACTTTTAGCGGCGTGACGAAGTAATCTACTTTATCGGCGAGCTGCAAAATAGTTTCTTGGTCTAAGTGGTCATAATGATCATGGCTAATAATAACCGCGCTTATATTTGGTAGTTGTGCAACACTCATTGGCGGTTGATGAAAACGTTTTGGCCCAGCCCATTGTACAGGCGATGCCCGCTCACTAAAAATAGGGTCTATTAAGATAAATTTACTGTGCAATTTTATCAGTAATGTTGAATGACCAAGGCGATAAAGTACGTCGTTAGTCTGCTTCAGTAAATTCGCCGTTGTTATGCTCTCAACAGGGATTATTTTTGTGGGTACTGGCTCAGCTCTTTTGGCTTGCCAAGACTGCTTTACTATATTCCACATATCAGCCAAGGAGCTGTGAAAAACAATTTCACTGTTTTGAAACTCGCTATTGAGCAGCCTGCTTGTATGGGGTGTATCACGTGCGGCGAATAAACTTAACGACATCACTATCGCGCCCAACGCAATCAAGCAAATTAATTTATACATTTTTACATTTATACATTTATACCTACTAAGCAAACCAGCAAACCAGCAAACCAGCAAACCAGTTTTAGCGTCGAACGACCAAGATAGTCAATCAAGCGACAGTATCATTTTCTAATAACGTAGCGACTTGTTCTTCATTATATTGCAAAAATTGCGTTAAAATTTGTTCGCTATGTTGGCCAATGTTTGGCGCCGCATGTTTATATTGCAATGGCGTTTCTGACAAGTTTATTGGTGAAGCAATGGTGTTGATCAATTCGCCATTTTCATCAGGCAGTTGCCTAACCATATTGCGATGCTGCACCTGCGGATGATTAAACACTTGCGCTAAAGTATTCACTGGGCCACAAGGCACCGCTATTGCTTCTAAAGTGGCAACCCAATAATCAGTACTGTGCTTCGCAATAATACTAGCCAGTATGGGGATAAGCGCAGCACGATTTTCGACTCTTTGTTGGTTGGTTTTAAATAATGTATTACTGGCTAATTCATGACATTGTGCAGCTTGGCAAAACTTTTTAAATTGCAGGTCATTACCTACGGCTAATATTAAACTGCCATCTTGAGTGGCAAAGGTTTGGTATGGCACGATATTAGGGTGGCCATTGCCGAAACGTTCGGGGTTTTGTCCTGTGGCCAAATAATTCATGCCTTGATTGGCCAAAGTGGCAACTTGTACATCAAGTAAGGCAATATCAATATGCTGACCTTTACCGGTATGTGTTTTCGCAAGCAATGCCGCAAGAATAGCGTTAGCGCTATAAAGTCCGGTCATAACATCAACTACGGCAACGCCCACTTTCATTGGCTCACCATCAGCGGCGCCAGTTAAGCTCATTAAGCCCCCCTCACCTTGGATCATCGCATCGTAGCCGGCTTTGTGCGCGTACGGTCCTTGCTGACCAAAGCCGGTAATTGAACAATAAATCAATTGAGGGTTAAGTAATTTAACCTGCTGATAGCTCAAACCATATTTTTCAAGGCCACCCACTTTATAGTTTTCTATCAGGACATCAGCTTTAGCGATCATATCTTTGATCACTTGTTGTCCTTCTGGTTGAGTGATGTCGATAGCAATTGATTGTTTGTTACGGTTTGCACAGTGATAATATGCCGCTTGGGCAGGTTGTTGATTATTAGCGGCCTTGATAAAAGGAGGCCCCCAATGCCGGGTATCATCGCCTGTTTTAGGGCGTTCAACTTTGATCACCTCTGCGCCCATATCCGCCAACATTTGCGATGCCCAAGGTCCAGCCAAAATGCGGCTTAAGTCAATTACTTTAATACCTTTTAACGCTTCTGACATTTCAAAACCTTAAATTTTATAAGTTGTGCTGAAAAACTCTCATGTAACTTGCCTAATTATGATAATTTATCGTTAACAGATAGAACAGCTTTAACAGCAATATTACCGAGGTAGTTTATAACACCTCTTCAAGCATGCTTAAATAATCAGCGAGCTTGTGAACACTTTTCCAATAATTCTTACCTGATTAAGTTAAGGAGAATATTTTGCAAAAAATTAAACAATCCGCATTACTTAAAACCAGCTCATACATTAACGGTCAGTGGCACGCATCTGATGTGACATTTGCGGTCTCAAACCCTGCAACAAACGAGGTACTAGCACAAGTGTCGGATGCGGGCGAAAACGACGCTAAATTGGCTATACAGGCCGCTAAAAAAGCTTTCAGAGCCTGGGCGGACATGGCTGCACACGAACGCGCAAAGTTGTTACGTAACTGGTTTAACTTGATGATGGAGCATCAAGACGATCTCGCTCGTATACTGACTTTAGAGCAAGGCAAACCCTTAGCTGAAGCCCAAGGAGAAATAGCCTACGGTGCGGGTTTTATTGAATGGTTTGCTGAAGAAGGCAAACGTGTTTACGGTGATACTATTCCCAGTTTATCCGCGCAACAAAAAATTGTAGTCATTAAACAAGCCGTAGGGGTTGTTGCTGCGATCACACCGTGGAATTTTCCCAATGCAATGATTGCCCGTAAAGCCGCTGCAGCGCTAGCCGCTGGCTGTACATTTGTGGTACGTCCTGCAGCGCAAACACCTTTGTCAGCACTAGCAATGGCAGAGTTGGCTGAACAAGCAGGTATTCCTGCTGGCGTATTCAATGTCGTCGTTGGTCAAGATGCTCGAGCGATTGGCGAAGTATTTACCACGGATACTGATGTGGCTAAATTTACTTTTACGGGCTCAACAGCTGTCGGCAAAAGCCTGATCAAACAATGTGCCTCAACGGTTAAAAAGGTCTCGATGGAGCTTGGCGGTAATGCGCCCTTTATTGTCTTTAATGACGCTGATATTGCAGAAGCGGTCAAAGGCGCGATCAACTCGAAGTACAGAAATGCAGGTCAAACTTGTGTATGTACCAACCGTTTTTTTGTTCAAAAAGAAGTTTTAGCCAGTTTTACTGAACAATTTACAAGTGCTGTTAATAACTTACATGTCGGTAATGGTATTAATGACAATATACAAATTGGCCCCATGATCTCAACTGAAGCCGTTGAAAATGTAGCTAAATTAGTTGAACAGTCGATACAGCAAGGTGCAATATTACATGCCGGTGGTAAGCGCCACTCTGCCGGCAGAAACTTTTTTCAACCAACCATTTTGACCCAAGTAACGCCAGATATGCCTGTAGCGTGCAACGAAGTTTTTGGACCTGTTTCACCCATTATTGCTTTTGAGAATGAAAGTGATGTTATTGCTATGGCAAACGATACCGAATACGGTTTAGCCGCTTACTTTTATGCGCGTGATATTGGTCGTGTTTGGCGTGTTGCACAAGCATTGGAGTATGGCATGGTGGGTATTAATGAAGGTTTAATTTCCAATGTTGCGGCACCATTTGGTGGCGTAAAACAATCAGGTAGTGGCCGTGAAGGCTCTAAATATGGCTTAGATGATTATTTAGAGGTTAAATACCTGTGTATGGGGGGGATTAAAGATTAATTGCTGCGCTCAAGACAGCAAATCTAGCCAGTGACAGTAAGTGTCATATTTACGTGAAACTTGTACCTAAAACTTGTACCTAAAACTTGTACCTAAAGTAGTTCGTTATCGACAAGTTTAGGTACAAATTTCATTGCACAACAACTTAGCTATTGAGCTCGCAATTGACTCACTACCTTGACATTATTGTGCAGTGTTTTATGTACCGGACATTTATCAGCAATGGCTAAAAATCGCGCTTGTTGCTCGGTATCAAGCTCTCCGACAAAACTAATTTCACGTACTATCGCTTCAATGCCTTGTGTTTTATTTTCACACTGCTGACAATCTTGTTGATAATTACGATCGTGCCTCAGCTCAACGTTAATATGCTTTATAGCTAAACCTTTTCGTGTCGCGTACATACGTAAGGTCATGGCCGTGCAAGCACCTAAGGCCGCTAGCAAATGCTCGTAGGGATCTGGCCCCATATTATTACCGCCGACACTTTCTGGCTCATCGGCTAGCCAATAATGGCTATTGGTGCTGACATGTTGGGTAAACTTATGATTTTTTTCTTCCACAATAACATGGCCTTTACTGACCTGGCGATGAATACTTGCGCCCTTAGCATCATTTTTGTTCTGCTCATTAGCTTCAGCAACTATATATCGTCTAGCCCAAGCGGCAATAACATCTGCAGCATATTCGGCATCGCGTTTATTCGTTAACAGGTGATCAGCATCGTCCAAACTAACAAAGCTTTTTGGATGCAAAGCTGCTTGATATATTTTTTCAGCTTCACTGATGTTCACCGTTGCATCTATTGGCGAATGCATAACCAACAGCGCTTTTCGTAACTGACTTATATGACTGGTGTCGTAACGCTTAATATCATCTAAAAATTGTTTTTCTATGGTAAAAACGCGGCCAGCCAAATTAACTTCTGCTTTACCGTTTTGTTCAATATCATCAAGTTGCAAAGCAAAGTTATGGGCAACATGCGCGGCATCAGATGGCGCACCAATAGTTACCACTGCAGCTGCTTCTGCTACATGCTGGGCAACACCAAGTACCGCTGCACCGCCCAAACTATGACCAATTAACAAGCGCGGCGCTTGATATTCTGTGCGTAAAAATTCTGCAGCAGCAATCAAGTCTTGTATGTTAGAAGAAAAATTACTGTTGGCAAAATCACCATCACTGTTACCTAAACCAGTAAAATCAAACCTTAAAACCGCAATACCTTTACTTACCAAAGCTCGGCTAATGCGCGATGCGGCAGCAATATCTTTACCACAGGTAAAGCAATGAGCAAATAAGGCGTAGAACTTAACTTCAGATTCAGGACTTTCTAGCAAACCACTGAGTTTATGTTCACCACTGATAAATTGTACTTTTTTGCGCATAAATGCTCCTTTGTTAATGGGTTGTCATAGCTAGGGTTTAGCATTGAAGCTTATCAAAACTGACCGCAGCAACTTAAGATAAATTTCCTAGTTGTTAATTTTCTGAAATTTAATTCGATACATATTATCTTTTATTGTATAAAATATACCTAAATTAAGTGACTTTTATAAGGCGTAAATATGACAATAGGTGTTGGTGGCTCTACCGCAAAAATTGAACTAGAAAAACTCGTTAATATGACGAGCACCGTTCAAGCAATCACAGCAGATGAATTTAAGCAACGCATAGCTAAAGCACAAACAATTATGGTTGAAAACAATATTGCAGCCACTTATGTTAATGCTGGTACTAACTTGTTTTACTTCACCGGTACTCGATGGTATGCCAGTGAGCGTATGGTTGGCGCTATTATTCCTCAGCAAGGTGACATCAAATATATCACGCCTTTCTTTGAAGTGAATACCCTAAACCAATATATGAGCGTTAAGGGCGAAATCAAAGGCTGGCAAGAGCATGAAAGCCCATACCTTTTATTTCGACAGACCTTGTCAGACATGGGCATTAATGCTGGCCGTATTGCCATTGATGAATCAACAGCATTTTTTATAGCCGACGGCATCAAAACAGCGGCACCTGACTTAACGCTAATTGATGCAAAATGTGTAACAGCAGGCTGTCGAGCAGCGAAGTCAGATACTGAAATAGCTTTATTACAGCAAGCAAAAAACATGACTCTTGAGGTACATAAAGCCGCCGCGCGCATTCTGCGTGTTGGAATTACCACCCAAGAAGTAACTGATTTTATCGACCAAGCACACCGTAAAGTAGGTGCTACTGCGGGTTCATATTTTTGTATTGTACTGTTTGGTGAAGACTCTTCTTACCCGCATGGCGTAAAATCACCTAAACGCTTAGAAAAAAATGACATGGTGTTAATTGATACCGGCTGTCAGGTTGAGGGCTACAATTCAGACATCACCCGCACTTATGTTTTTGGTGAGCCAAGCCAACGCCAACGCGAAATGTGGATGGTAGAAAAGCTAGCACAAAAAGCGGCTTTTGATGCTGCTAACATAGGTGTGCCTTGTGGTGATGTTGATGTTGCAGCAAGAAATTATATCGCGAGCCAAAATATGGGCCCTGACTATGAAACGCCGGGTTGCCCACACAGAACAGGCCACGGTATTGGCTTAGATATTCACGAATGGCCTTACCTAATACGCAGTGATAGAACACCATTAGCTAAGGGCATGTGTTTTTCAAACGAACCCATGTTGGTATTGCCCAATGAATTTGGTGTTCGTTTAGAAGATCATTTCTATATGACCGAAACCGGCGCTAAATGGTTTACCGAACCGTCTTACTCAATTGATGATCCTTTTGGTTATCAAGCAAGTTAAAGTTTTAACCGCAGTGTTTTTACAACCTTATTTATAGTTTGCAAAAACACTGCTATTTAACGACTATGATCTTTTCGGGCATGAAATAGTTTGGCGTATGGCTTAGCATTGGATAGAATCGACGCATTGTTATTTTTGATATCGAGCTTATGCACGCATTTTTAGAATATATACCGTTAGTTATTTTCTTCATTTTCTATAAATTTGCTGATATTTATTGGGCTACGGCCTCCTTAATTCTTGCATCAGCGATTCAAATTACTTATTTCATTATAAAAAAGCAGCCAATACCGAAGAGAAATTTAATTTTCTTTGGCTTAATTGCCATTTTTGGCGGCCTAACTATTTATATGCATGACGATACTTTTTTGAAATGGAAAGTGACGATTATTCAAGGTTTTTTTGCTATTGCGTTGATTATCAGCCAGAAAGTTTTTAATAAAAATATTATCAAAGAATTTTTAGGCGAAGCATTAACTTTACCTGAACACATTTGGGATAAATTAAATCTTGCTTGGGCCATTTTTTTCGCCGTCTGTGGTCTACTAAATTGGTATATCGCATTTAACTTTAGCCTAGAAACATGGGTTAATTTTAAAGTGTTTGGCCTGACGGCATTAACCTTTATATTCGCCATCGGCTCAGTGTTATCTTTATATAAATATATGCCTGATGAGCATGCACAAACAAAGAAAAAGTAGCGATTATTGATCGCGGTTAATTAAACAATAATTTTGGATGGAAAAATGTTTTATATTATCTATAGTGAAGATGTTGAAAACAGTTTAGCGTTGCGTTTGTCAGTTCGTGAAGATCATTTAGATCGATTACGTGCCTTACAAGCACAAGGTAAATTGTTAGTTGCTGGCCCTTGTCCTGCAATTGACAGTGAAAACCCTGGTGATGCCGGCTTTACTGGCTCGGTGATTATTGCCGAATTTGACAGCTTAGTTGCAGCGCAACAATGGGCAGACCAAGACCCCTACATCGCCGCGGGTGTTTATAAAAACGTTACCGTTAAACCGTACAAAAAAGTACTTCCAGCATAAGCAGTAAATTTTAATTCATGAATTATAAAGCACTTAACACATATATATTGTTCGCCAGTTTACTATTATCTAGTAATGTCATGGCGAAAAACACCATCGCTAGCTGTGAAGAAAAAATGGCCACCACTGACGATATATCAAGGTGTTTCGATAGTGTAAAAGAAAAAAAAGATCGTGAGCTGCAAACCTGGGTGAACAATCAAACCTTTATATTAGAAGAGCTGGCGGCTAATAATGGTCGTCATGCTTCACTTAATATGTTTAAACGTTCACAACGTAACTTTATCAGTTATCGAGAAAATAACTGTCGTTGGCAATATTTAGTACTTGCGCCGGATCCCCACGCAGCTGCCGCCTACAAAAAATGTTATATCACGTTAACGCAATACCGTATTGAAGAACTCGCCAGCCTTAATAAATAACAGCGAACTCAGTAAGTCATTTAGGCTTAGTCAGCCAACATATCTTAGTCCACTGTCGTTGAAATTAAGCCGATTGAACGTTTAAATTGCGCTGATAACGACTAATTACCGTGTCAATAACGACGGCAATAACTAAGGCAACACTCAACAACTGTAACGCAATAGCGGCAAAAATATCTGGCGCTTTCATCAGTGTTGCCATTAGCGAGTCTTTGTAATAAAAGAACCACTGATGATCAAGTGGAAACACAACCGTGTGCAAATAATAAAAAACTTTCGTAAAACCAACGCTTGCAAGTAATACCAGCACCGCTAAAAGTAATATCAACACCGTGAGCGTTTTTTGTTTAGTTGTGGGCATTACCCTACTCGAATTAACCGTTAACGATTGTCCTTTTTCGATAGTAAGTACTTTAAGTTGCTGACAATAAAATAAAGCTAAAGCTAAGAAAACAAATAAATTACCTAACCAAAAACGGTTAATATTATCAAGCAGGTTAGCGACATCTTGTAGGTGTTCTACCTCACTAGTCGTTAGGAGCTTTCGTAGCTTAAATTGTTTGTTTATATAAGTTATATCAGCTAAACCAACACCATGGTGGTGAATAGCAGTAACAATATCAGCAAATTTTTCTTGGTGTAATTTAATGTCATCTATTGGGAAATCATGCTTGCCTTGGGTGTTTCTCGGTACACTTTTATCGACCACTTGATGTATGTCTAGTACTTGATACCAAACCCCATAAAAAAAATTATTCACTTTACTCACTTGCCAACTAATGCCTAGCGAAAAAGTCAGCAGCGATAAGGCAAACAATCCCCATACCAGTTGACGAAATAGCTGTATTTTTACCATCCGATGCTTAAAACTCATATTCAATAGCTACACGCAAAATATGATCTTTACTGTCACCATTTAATCCCGTTATAAAGCCAGCCTCCCATTTCAATTGCTTTTGTCCTTCAAACCTTTGGATACCCATAAATGCCGGACCGATACCGGTGTAGTCTTCGCCCATATAAAATTCAATCGCGGGTTGGACTTGCGGCAACCAACGATAACGGTACTGCAAACGAAACTCACCTTCAAATTCACTTTCGATATCGCCGCCGGTTTCATAAATTAAGAAAGCATTGAGCGCCAAACTATTTCGGCCAAATTCTTTTTCAAATAATAAACCGGTGGTAACTTCCCAAATATCCAACTTATGCTCCTTTTCAACTTCAAGAAGCATGCCCCAATCAGCCCAATATTCACCTTGCTCAGTTATCATCCAACGTGTTTCCACTTCATAAGCGGATAAGCCAAAATCACCGGTACTGTCTCGCTCACCAACGATATAAACTTCAACCATAAGGTGCTCAGTAAGCGATTGCCCGTACGCTAATCTGTGCCCTAAGCTATTACCATCATCATTTTGATGTGACAACATGCGCCATTCAAATTCACGCTCGTTAGGTAGCACATAAGGATGATACACCTTATCAACAACGACACCATCTGCGATCGCAGTATGGTTGATAACGACGACAAGGCTAAAGAAAATAATCCGCAGCAGACTTATTAACCTATGACAACGCATTACGCAGCCTCCTTAGGTAGGGTTATGGTGCGACTTTGCTTACTAATAACAGTAGGTAAAAACATCAAACCAAATGCTATGAAAATAGCTGATAAATAAAGTAATAACTGCAGCATTGTTGGCGTAGCATCATAGCCAACAAAAACAGTTAACAACTGCCCTAATTCTGAGTTTTCGATAATAATATGGTTTGAGTCCCATAAAAAGCGTTCACTTGATAAAATATCAATTTGTATCAGTAAATTAGTGGCTTTCATTAACAAACCAGCACTAAAAAATATCAGCAAAAACTGAGCTATCACTCGACAATAACGTTCAATAAAGGCCATCAAAAAGTACAGTAATACGGCAATACTTGCGCAAATGCCGCCCCCGAGAATAACGCCAGCAACCAGCACATTTGAGGCATTATTTTGGAACCAGTAGCCGGTAATATAAATCAAAAAATTTGCACTATTGAGCGTCATCACTATGACCATTAAACTGCCAGCACAAAGACAAATGTGCCAATGTTGTCGCGTACTTAATTGCCCTTGCGTTTTGGGTAACTGCATCAGTAGTACTAATGCGATAAAATAACAAATAATATAGAGGCACGCATAAAGCCACTCACGCCCTGTGCTATCAATGGTGTGCGAGATATCATCAATAGCGGTTAGTAATAAAAAACTAAAGATCACGCTAACGCCCGCAGCAATAAAATACCATATTGGCTTTATACCCTGGTGTTGCAATAAGGAAATTAAAATAGTACTGATTACAAATATTGGTAAGGCATCACGTAAAAACAGAATAATAGTATTAATCAGCACGGTTAAGCTCCTTAACCAGCGCCTGCTGTGTAACAGGTTTATCTGGGCTGTTTGAACTTAACGCTGTTGCATCAATGAGTGTGTTTTGGTTGACCTTCGCGTTTAGCTTGCTTGACTTAACAACAATTGCACCTTGGGCGCTATTAGGGTTGAACTCACCAAAAAATTCATAACGCCCAGGTAATAAAGGACCAATAAAAATAACCGCTTTTTTTTGCGGAAAAATCACTTTTTCTCGATTAAGGTCAAAGCTGTCAAACTCTTCAGGTGTCTGATCTTGGTTATGGATAATCAACTTTACTTTGGTGTTGGCTGGAATTTCTATTTCTGCGGGATAAAATAGGTGGTTTTTAAGGATCAGTTGAAATTCCGGTCGCTTAGCTAAGCTCGGTAAGGACAACAGAATAAAAGCGACAATAACGCCTTGAACAAATTTAGTTCGAACGTTTATCATTAAACGCGCCCTACTGTCGACGAAACATTTTGTTGGCGATCATCGGCATTTTTTTGATTATTTTTGTCAATTTTATTCATACGCGTATTGTCTTTATGACTAAAGATCACTTCAACACATAACCCTGCTAATGCCTCAGATACACTCAAGCTAATATTTGCTTGATGCAATTGTACAATATGCTTAACAATCGACAAGCCTAAACCACAACCAATAATGTTTGAATTATGGCTATCTCCTCCAACCCGATAAAAGCGGTCAAATACACGTTGATATTCACTTGGCGCAATGCCTGGTCCGGAATCCTCGACCCGCAGAATAACGCCATGATTATTTTGCCAACAAGACACCAATATTTTGCCATGATCTGGCGTATATTTAGCAGCATTAGCAATCAAATTTTTCAATAAGATACTGATGGCAAAGCGATTACCAAAAATAGTGGCGGCTTGACTTTTAAGTTCAATATCATGACCACGACTGGCAATATAAGGGTAGAGTTCACTAATACATGCTTGAGTGAGTGTTTGTAGATTAAGTCGCTCACTTTCAGCCAAAATTTGTTCTGGATTCGTTCGGTTCAACGTCAAAATTTGATCAACCACATGCGCCATACGCTCAACACTGTGTTCTAATTGCTCAAAAGGTAAGGCTTGTAACGCGACCGTGGTGCTATTGTCGGCTTTAGGCATGGTATCGAGATAGCTTTGCTGCAAATTATGCAGATTAATTTTTAGCACACTGAGCGGTGTTCTCAGCTCATGCGCAGCATCTGAAGCAAACTGTTTTTCACGCTCAAATGCTAATGAAAGCCTTAAAAATAATTCGTTTAATGTGGCAATAACTGGCGCAAGTTCGTTAGCAGAGTTTATTGATAATTGGCTCAGATCGTTTGCCTTTTTGTTTTTTAATGCTCGGGTGAGTAATGTTAATGGTTTCAAACCTTGCCTTACGGCCAACGAGATTATAAGTGCTAGTAGTGGCATCACTAAGATAATCGGCGTAACGGCAGATAAAATAATGCTTTCAGCTAAGTCAAAGCGTTGTTTCAACGGTTGAGCAATTATAACCCATTCATTAGCCATAGCATTGTCGCTGGCTCTTTCGCTATAGGTACGCCAGCGTTTGCCTAAAAAATTGACTTTTTTAAAGCCAGAGCTGAGTTCGTGGATCAAATATTCAGGCGCATTCTCACTATGACTAACCACCTGATTATCGATAATAACTTGATATGCAAAGTTACTGGTTATTTTATGCTTAATAATGCCTTTAGGTAGCTCTATAGCACTGATAACTTGAGCTAACGATACAAGTTCATCGTCAAATAAGCTTTCTGCTTTATTCATGCTCGCTTTATAGCCTTCAATTGCAGACACAAAAATCACTAAGGTGATAATGGATAGCAACATCAGCACTAAGTAACGGCGAATAGACATCCTCAGCTTTACACCTTATTGATGGTGTAACCAACACCACGCACCGTTTGGATAAATTTTTCCGGTAATTTTTTGCGTAAATTATGAATATGCACCTCAACAGCGTTGCTCATAACCTCTTCACCCCATTCATACAGGCGTGATTCAATTTGCTCTCTCGATTGAATTCGTCCGGCATTTTCCATGAGTGCTTTTAACACCATATATTCTTTTTTTGAACAATTAAGCATTTGATCTGCAATAAAAACTTTATGAGCTGCACTATCAAGTTTAACTGTTGATATTGCGATAATGGCACTATCTGCTGTACCTAATCGGCGCTCTATAACGCGCAACCGGGCAAGCAGCTCACTAATATCAAATGGTTTAACTAAATAATCATCTGCCCCAAAATCAAGCCCTTGAACACGCTGCTCAATAGTATCTCGCGCAGTAAGAATAATAACCGGTGTTGCTTGCTTTTTAGCTCTAAGCTGCTTCAACACCAATAAGCCATCCATGTCAGGCAAGCCTAAATCTAAAATCGCCATATCATGAACGTTAACAGCTAATGCCGTTATCGCATCTTTACCTGTTGCAACGTGATCAACAACAAAACCTTCGTGACGTAATGATTGTTGCAATGCTTGTGCTAAGGGCAAATCATCTTCAACGAGTAAAATTCTCATATGACTATCTTAAAACCTTGTTGACTTAATTAAGTTAATTAACTTACTTGTATTAACGAGTGTTCAGTCTCGCGAAATAATTGAAAAACAGCTGATGAAGTCATCGCTCATCATCAAGCTAAGCGCTTGCACCTTGTCATAATGATGTTCACAGCACAAAATTTGCCTAGCGAGTAATATGAGATATATTATAACCTCAACTGATGATAATAGAGGTAAAATATAGCCCTATAAAGCCTTAATTTTCAGTAATCTATTTACCAAACAACGTAATTATATTTTTTCTGTTACATTACCCGCCGACAAACATGACTACCTAACCTACTTTAGCGCAATTAAAATCAGTAAGTATCAAGCCCGAGAGCTAGACTAATAACCAAGCTAATAACCAAGCTAATAACCAAGCTAATAACCAAGCTAATAACCAAGAAATTTATCCGTTAACTTTCCCTTAATACGAAATAATTTAGCGTTTAGGCTCTCTAGCGATAATTTTCTCTACCTGAGCTAATAATAACTCAACATCACTTTGACGATGCTTATCCTCAATCAAGCAATCAGTCCGCAACGGTATTTGTTTAGCGATTAATAAGTGTTTTTTAGCATGGTGGTATCGGCGCTCGTTAAATAGGTATTGCGCATAGAATAAATTACTGAGCTTATTATTAGCTGCATTAACTAGCGCTTTTTTTAGCAAAATTTCGGCAACATCGTCATCGCCAAAAGCAATAGGCCAGATAGGTGCTTTATGATAAAGCATACCTAAATGGCTATACACGGTACCTGTCAATGCATTTGCATTTAACTCAATGGCATGTTCAAAATCTTTTTTAGCAGCTTTTATATAAGACAAAGCCACTAAACTATGGCTCACCTGGGCAAAGGTTGATTTAATCATACCACTCCAGGCCCAAGCATCAGCTTGCATTGGATGATTAAAGGTGAGCATATCAACCTGCTCAATAAGCTCAACGAAAGCATTGGTTTGGTGCTGACCATTTAATTCAAAATGGGTACGAGCCCATTTATCATTGAGTTGTTGCAGTTGTGCATCAATACTCTTTGCTGCAACGACATGACTAAAAAGGTAGCTTATTAAAATCATCAAATAAGCGACAGTAGGCACGATACTTTTATTAGTTTTAGCTACATGCTCTAAATGGCATGGTAAATCATTCATGGCTTTCTCAGTCATATGCATTTCAAATTTAAAACGCTATGTAAACGCCTAGGGTGTCATGGTGCGTCAATCGTCAGGTTACTCAATACAATAGCGGTTAATTCTTAACGTTTACTTAAGTTAAGTTCAGTTAAGCCAAGTTCAGTTAAGCCAAGTTAAATTAAGTTAAGAAATTACCGAAAATAAATTCGGCCCTCCATGTTATAGGCCGCGATTAACAACAACTATTGATGAAAAAATGACAGAAAGCCTATCTTGACGTGATCAATAAGCGCGCTATGTATTGCAGCTTTTATTCAAGTTATCGATTTCGATACAGAAATAAAAATATTGAAATAATGCTTGAAATAGCAACAAAACCGATATACTGTACATTCATACAGTATATCGAGGTAAGCACAATGATTAACATCAATAAACTAAATTTAAAACTAGATAACAATAACTTAGCTATAAACTCTACGATTAAAAAACCGAGTCAAAGTGGCGTATCTAGTCATTGGTGTAATATTATCGAGGTAAACAATGCTTATGATTTATCTACACATTATCAAAATATTTGTCAAAACCATCAGAATGATCACAAGTGGATTTTAATGATCAACCCTGAAAATGACTCATTAGAGCAATTATCTATTATGGGTAAAATTAACCCCGAAAGAATTTTAAAAGTTAATGCTAGTAAGGTTAATGTTAGTTTAGACCATATTAAAAATACTTTACTTAAAGGTACGTGCTCGGCGATGATTCTCTCCAATGCTCATTATAATGAAGCGCAACTAAAGGAAATATCTCACTGCGCTGCTTTAGGAGAAACACACTGTATTTTGTTGCAAAAAACAGCACAGCAACTAAACCAATTACATTAAACTTACTTTGGTTAAATACTGTTATCATTGTAATTAACTGATTATTTTACGAACACAATGAGTGAGTTTACATCAAGTAAACTATTCAATGGCCAACTGCATTTGTGATAAACTAGGCTATTGTTTTTAATTGGTGATCTTAATGTTGTGTCCCTGCGGCTCCGAGCGAGCCTATTCTCAGTGTTGCCAAGCGATTATCTTGGCAGAAAAACCAGCCTCATCCCCTGAACAGCTAATGCGATCGCGCTACAGTGCCTATGCTACAGGGCAAGCTAAATACATTTTCATGACTTACGCTAGTGCTAGCCAAGCCGAACAAACTATTGACGATATCGCTGTATGGGCAGAGCAAACACATTGGTTAAAACTTGAGATTCATCAAGTCAGCGATTTTGAGAAAGACCTCGCTAACCGTCAAAATGCGCAAGTCGAGTTTTCAGCCTTTTATCAGCATCAAGGGCAAATTTGGCACATGCGAGAAACATCTAATTTTATTATCGAACAGGGTCTTTGGCGCTATCTTGATGGTGACGTATCTGACAGCCAAGCTTTACAAAAACCGAAACGCAATGAACATTGCTTTTGTGGTAGCGAAAAAAAGTTTAAACAGTGTTGTGCAAAAAACCTTTAAGCATAAACTTCCATAAGTGGTGATTTTACTATCGTTGTTTGCACCGCCGTTAGCCACGCATTGACGTTAAATTCAGCTCTTTGTTGGCTTTGCGCTGCGTTTTTCTGTTGATGTTTTTGCTGACAATATAAACTGGTGTTCGTCATTACCTGCTGATTGACATATTTTGCATCATCACGAAATGCTAAAGGTTTTGGTTTAAGTGTATTGACTAAACGTAGTTGATCCAATTGCTGATTTTCAACTAAGCTGGCTTGGTTAAATGCTGCTACCCCTTCAATATCAGCCAATGCTAATGGTGCTTCGTCCGGTAACTGAAAGAGTTTACGAAGTTGCTCAGTTGAAGTCGTTTTTTCTTCGCTAGTGCTTAGTGGTAATTTAAACTGGCTATGAGCTCTAACATCATCAGTTAACATAGCGATCATTAAAGAAAAATCAGCACGACGTGCATGATGAACACTCTCATTAAGCTGTTCGCCTAACTGAAGTTCATGCACTAATATGTCATTTGATAAAGCGTTTGATTTCAAAATAATCTACAGGTTTACTACCGATAATATCCTTATCGGCAACACGATAAATTACTTTAGTGTTAATCGCGGAAAATTTATAAATTTTCTAATAAATACAGATTATTGCCTAAAATAAACTCAACTTTTCAAGCGCGACTGTGAACAAATGATTAAGACTGATTTTTCAGCTCATACCACGAAAGAGGTTTAAGCTGAAACTGCAGATAGCACCGCAAAGTGCATATGATACCGTTATGCAAGCTTTCGCTTTTGGCTCGCCATTTTTTATCTCAGTGTTACTGCGTTAATGCGCATTACGGATTGAATTGGCTTGAACTGACTTGAACTGAACTGAACTGAACTGAACAGAACAGAACAGAACTGAATTGAAAATAAGCCAAAGTCCTTTAAGCTTGATCAGTGCTTAAAGGATACCTGTTAATAATGTTGTTACATTAGCTGCAATGCAAGATGACATTAGGCGCTATGTTCAATCACTTTTGAATATTAGCCGTGTGATAAAATTAGCATGAATTAACTTAGAATTTACAGAGCCGGCTACTAACTAGCAACATGCTTAATTGGCCAGCTTAGAATAAAGCTTGCACCGCCCTGTTCACTGTCAATTACTGATGCACTCCCCCCATGCCATTCCATAATCCGACAAACAATTGCTAAGCCTAAACCAAAGCCACCAGTTTCTCTATTGCGCGAAGTGTCACCACGTGAAAAAGCATCAAAGATAGTGCGTTTAAAATCATCGCTAACGCCACCACCATTATCAGTAACACGTATCTGACAATGATCTTGCTCTTGCATAATCGTTATATCGATTTCACCGTTGCCATATTTTATTGCATTAGAAATATAATTATTTAGAGCTCGGCTAATAAAATGTCGATCTGCTTCCACTTTTGTATTGCCCATCAGGTTAGTAACGGTAAACTTTTGTTCAAATTGTTGATAATTGCTCACCTGCTTTTCAACAATTTCAACCAGCGACTCTTCAAAGAAGTTCAGTGTTGGTTTTTCATTATCAAAACTTGCATAAATGAGCATTTCACTAATTAATTGTTCTAGCTCGCAAATATCTTTGCTAATCGCTGTGCGATATTTTTCTTGCTTAACTTTATCATCGGTACAAGCAAGCATCTGTAAAGCAAACTTAGAGCGCGCCAAAGGCGTGCGTAATTCATGAGCAACTGCTGTTGATAATTCTTTGTGGGCATCTATTAAGCGCTTAATCCGGCTCGCCATGGTATTGAAAGCGGTCACCATTGGCTCGGTCATTGTCGATCTTGCTTGTGGCGCAACAACGTCAAAACTCTCTTGACCAAATTCAATCGCTGTTTTTCGTAACTGATCTAAGTCACGAGAAAGTGGTCGTAACCAAAAAAATAATAAGCAAGCTAATGTGGCGAGTAAAATAACACGAATTAATGCTTCCATACGGGGTCTGGTTGGCATTTTTGCTGGCCCTAATACAATAACCGTTGCTGTGTTATTAATCAGGTGGTGAATTTCGACTGCGTCATCATCATAATAAATATGGGTGTTGTTTTCACTGATGACATCATGTTTGTGGTGACTTATCTCATTAACTTGTTGTTGAGTCATTAATTTTAATGGTAACTGCCATTGCTCTGCAGCCCCAGCAATAATTTCTTGCCATTCATCTTGAGGATGCTTCTCTACATAATTGGAGAGTGCCAGCAGCATACTTTTATAACCCGTGTATGATTCTATATCTTGTTCGAGATAAGAACTCCAAACTTCATCAAGCATCCAAGAAAAGATAATAAAAATAGAGATGATCAGAAAGTATAAGCTGAAAAATGAGCGACCGAGTTTCATTAAAGTGCCTAAAAAGAAGAAATAAAGGCCGATGAGTTGCTATTGCAACCCACCAGTTTGAACAGAATAATGATGCTTAACTCCATGCGTCTGGTACGAATAAATAGCCTTGGCCCCAAATAGTTTTGATACGAAATGGCGTTTCATTACTATCATGCAACTTTTTGCGTAAGCGTGAGATACGAACATCAACACTGCGATCCATACCGTCATATTCACGGCCAACAACCGATTTATAAATATAATCACGATTTTGCACTTCGCCTGAACGACTTGCCAATAGCCACAATAAATCAAATTCTTGACTCGTAAGATCAATATTTTCACCATGCAAAGTAACTTGCCTTGAACCGCGACTAATATGTAAGTTACCGCAATCTATTTCAGCATTTTCTTTACCGTCGGTCGGTAACTGACCGCGACGTAACAGCGCATTAACACGAGCAAGAAGTACTCTTGGTTCAACCGGTTTAATAACATAGTCATCAGCGCCAATTTCTAGGCCCAAAACTTGATCAAAATCAGTGCCTTTGGCTGTCAACATTAAAATAGGTCCTTTAAAGTCAGGACGCAGATCTTTACAAACAGCAAAGCCATCTTTTCCTGGTAACATGATGTCTAAAATGATCAAGTCTGGAACAAATTTATCAACGCGCTTTTCAACTGTATCACCTCTAAACTCTTGCTTAACGTGATAGCCTTCACTTTCTAAAAACTCAGTGACGAGATCTGACAACTGGCGGTCATCTTCAACAAGTAATATCTTTTTTACTGACGAATTATTATCTGACATTAATTTCTCCTACTTTATTATGCTGTTTTAACAACAATTTTATGGTCGTATGCTCAACACAGTTCAACGTTTACTTTAGCCAATAAATAACGACCATTGAAAGTATGAATGACTCTAATGACATTAGCTTAAAATGTTTATTATTAATTAACAACGCTATGTACAAGGTGTTACTGCAATAGTACAACTTATTACCCAGCGATTACACTTAATTACACTCCTACTAACAACTTGAGTTTTATTACATTTTTCTAAAAATTGTGGATAATTATCTATTTTCACAACATTATATAAACATAAAACTTTACTTAAAAATACGCTAGATTTAGTATATCGATTCGAAAAAAAATTGAAATATAAACTGTTATGAATCACGCTGCTAAACTGGAAAACTCACCAAGTAACAAGCCAAGTGCAGAAGTAATAAAAGCAAAAAAGTCTTTATTTTCTGTTATGTTGGTGGTGCTATTTAGTAGTGCGGGCATTGCTTTACCTTACCCAATATTAGCACCGCTTTTTCTTAATGAAGTAAGTGCATTAACCACATTTGCTGATTTACCTAGTAAAATTCTGTTAGGCATTATCTTAGCTATTTATCCATTAGGGGTTATTTTCGGCAGTTCAGTTTTAGGTGCTGCTTCTGGTATCTATGGCCGAAAGAAAACCTTAGTAATTACTTTAGTATTAACCGTTGTCGGCTATGTATTATCAGCACTGGCTGTTATCGCCGAGAGTTTCTTATTATTAGTTCTGGCTCGATTTATTACCGGTATTTTTTCTGGCAATATCAGTATCGCTAAAGCTGTCGCCGTTGATTTATCACCGACATTAGATAAAACCTATACTTTCAACTTAGTTAATGCCACCAGTTATTTAGGTTGGTTGCTCGGCCCTCTTGCGGGTGGCTTGCTCGCGATATATGGGCTACATATGGTTTTCTACTTCGCTGCTGCGGTTCTGGTGATTGCACTATTAAGTGTTACCCGTGTTTTACCATCTGATGAATTAAGCTCAAAAGAGCCAACAGTCAAGTTTAGACAACTTTTTAGCAAACAAAACTCATTTGCCTTACTGGCTAATAAACAAATTAGACGTATATTTCTAATTTATTTACTCGCGACCCTGGGTCTAAATGCATACTATGAGTTTTACCCCGTTTGGCTAGTGGAAAAGTTCGATTTTTCAAGTCCTGACATTGGCTATATAACCGTAGTGTTAACCTTGTTTATGACCATCACCAGTGTGTTTTTTGTTAAACAATTGAAATACTTACTCGGTTTAAAGTTTGGTGCAATTGTTGGTATGGTATTAATGGCGCTACTTTTTTTTCTACACCCATTATTATCAGCCACTTCAGTTTGGCCTATTTACGCGCTAGCAGGTATCGCTATCGCTATTTTTAATGGTTTACTACCGGTCTATATTTCTGAGCAGTATCACAATATTGAGCAAGGTCAACTCATGGGCTTAATTACGACTGTATTTAGTTTAGCAAATGTACTTATTGCCTTAGTCGGTAGTGTTCTCGCATTATTTGGTGCTCATTGGGCTATTATATTTGGTGCGATTTTACTGATTATTGCCGCCATTGACTTTAATTATAGCCAAGATGATATTCGCTAAGTTTAATGGCAAGAATCCTAAAACCTAGCCTGATTGCCACTTACGCTCTATCCAAAGCAGTGACATCGAAATAAACATCAGTAACCAAAAGTAGTGCTTATTTGCCACTTGGTAGCTCATAACAGGGTTAACTGCAAAATCAGTTTGCGAAAATGGTTGTGCGTATTGTTGACTGATTTGATGCTTATTAGCTTGTTGCCATGCTAAAAAGTCACCTTCATGATAAAAATAACGTGCTTGTGTGGCAAGTAACGCTTGCGCTGCATTAAAAACCTTAAACTCAAACCAACCTTTGCTATCGGCATTAAAAAGCGCACACTTTTTTATCTTCGATAATGGCTCAGAAGCTAAGTTCAAGCCCGGCGAATAGACCTCAGGTAGTGGAGATAATAAGCAAATATTGTGCTCAAGATTTACTTGTTCTAGTGTGGTTGGCTTCGGTGCTAACCAACGGGTATGACTTTCGCTACGAGCAATTTTGGAGAATAAATATTGCCAATAATGACTATATAACGCGGGCGTTGCTTGTAATGGCCACTGATAAGTTTGATTTAAACTTGATATCGCTACCATGCCCAAACCTAAGGGTTGCTGAGCGACTAAAATTTGACCACTGTTTGATTCAACTAAACTCTGCCCTGGCTTAGGTGAAATGGCAATGCTGGGACTGGGTGATAATATACGCTGACTAACCGCTAAATTTGGTTTTGCTGGCCAATGTGCAGTCACTTGGCTCTGTGACTCGTTACCGGCAGTTATCACAAATAAACTCAGTAATTGGCTTAATTTATCTAAACGCGGTTTATCTGACGTTAAAAGCGTAGCGTCTGCGTTAATTAATAACCCTAAGCCATTTTTTATCGCTTGATATAGGGCTTCAACTTCAGCTACTTCTAAAGCAAGTAACATACGACTATCAATAATTAACAGATCATTTTCGTCTAGTAAGCTTGCAGTCAAAAGATGACTTGGTAGTGTAGTCGTTATTGGCGATTGAGCACCTTGATGATTAATGTCATCAGTAAAATAATTTATTTTTTGTTGTGTCCATTTACTTTGGCTTATTTGGCTAATAATGTGCACTTGGCTATCAGCTTGCTTGAGCCACTGTTTTAAACGTCTGGTTTCAAATGAAGGTGCTGATTGTTTCATCAAGACTTTCGGTTTTTGAGCCGATATTACGCTAACAGCAAGATATTCACTTATGGTTTTGTTTATACCTTGATTTGTTGCTGCGCTATTGGTTTTATTTGTATTGACCTCTCGCTGTGCAATATTTACGTGCTTAGCGGGACCTTCAATTAACGGCTCTAACAATAGTTGATAGGTAAATAAGCCGGTCACTTTACTGGTTGTGGTAAGTGAAAAAGCTTGATTACCGGTAATATTAACCTGATCAACAACATGATTGTTACTCATCAGGCTCAACTGAAATTGTTTATTATTTTCTTTCGCTTGCTGTAAGCGACCAGTGACCGTCAGCGCTTGCCCTAAAATTAATTCTCGCTGCCATTGCAAGTCAATTAACCCAAGTCGTTTTTTACTGGCAAAGAAATTAAATTTCAGTGGCTTAGGCGAAACATTGGCAGGTAGATTGCCGGGTAAACTACTCGGTAATAAATCGGCAGCTCCTTGAGGATTTTTCTGGTGCTTAAAATTGATTAAATGCTGCCATTGCTCAGTTGTTAAACCATCCCCCATGATAGTTAAGGATAACGGTGCAGGATAAGTTATTGGGTCAACTTGCTCTTGCCAATCATTACCTTGGTGAGTAGGTTCGGTTCGCCAAAGCTCTGTTAATTCTACAATGGAGTTAACCACAATAACTTTGTCTTGATAAGATTTTACTAGCCATTGATATAGCGGTTTTATACTGTTTAAGTTTATAGTTGAATCGTCAGCTTGCGCCAGTAACCAAATATGTTGCGCTGAGCCTAATTGTTGCTTTACTTGTTCACTATCTAGATCAATCAGATTAAAGCCATCTGCTGATGTCGACTTGTTAAAACCCGCGGTAAGTAAAACATCGTACGCTGGCGTATCCACTTTTACCTGCACAGGTAGAATGAACAGTAAAACACTGATAAAAGCAAGAATGTTGGCCAATATCAATAAAGAAAAATGGCCTTTTTCTGATAAACTCCAATCAGTTACCTGTCGTTCATTACCCAAGCTTTCAGCGCTAAAGCGCCGATATATCAAAGTACAAGTAAGCACTAGACCGATAAAAGCGAATAATACTAAGCTCCAATGTAAACGACTCGTTAGCATCAATTGATAACTATCGGTTAACGCAATAATCACAAGTTTTCCTCTAAAAATTCACTGTATTGCTGGATCATCGGCAGTTGATCGAAAAAATCTTGCGCTTTCCTAGCGGGTAAGGCATTACTTTGAGGAATTAACTGTTCGAGCTTTCCTGATAATAACGTCAAACAGTGCTGACATTGAGACAATGTAAATTGACGCTCAAGTAATATTTGCTCAAGTATGGCAAGCACATCAACCAAAGCAGAACGCTGTTCAACTAACTGCTCTATGCCCTGCTTAGCCAACTCGACTAAGGCTAATTCATCAACAGATAAGCGTTTATTGGTAATTTCAGTCGTAACATTTTGCTCTGATGTTTGGCTAACTCGATTCAATAGCTGTAAAAGTTGGCGAAAAGCTAACTGTGTTTGATCGGTCAACTGTGCCGCGCTAAAGCGAGATGATTGCACACTGCCTGAAATAATATCAGTTTGCTCTCCTTGATACCGTCGTTGCTCTGTCACAGGTGGAGGTTCAAAACCTAAACGCTTAACATAAATACGTTCAGCTTTTTGAGCTTGTTTTAACAACATCAACGCTTGTTGTTCAAAAGGTAAAGCAAGTTCAGGCTCTGCTAACATTAAATGCAATTCAGCTTGCCACATATTAGCTAAACTTTTTTTCATCAAGGCTTTGGGATCTTGACTATTCATCATGCCCACATCGCTATCTTCATGTGTATGACCATAGCGATTAATTAACGACATACGACCTGACAGATCAGCATCAGGTGAACTGCTTGCCTGTGCACTAACATGTTCATGAGCCGTGGCCGTGATCACGGCATTACTACCGCCATGTTCGTCATGTACTTGGATGGTGGGTCGCTGCGATTTATCATGTTCATCTTTGCTATGTTCATCTGCACTGTCTTCATCTGCACTGTGCTCGTCTGCGCTATGATCATCATCAAAGCTCACTCCGACACTTTTTAGTCCTTCAGATTCATCGCCCAAATATTGGCCATATTTTTCTTTTAATGCACTTTGTGCAACGCCAAGCGACTCTGAAGTGGCCGTAAACTTAGCCGATTCAAGTTCGGTTTTATCTTCAATAAGCTCGATAGTTTCAATAATAATTTGTCGCTGGCTTTTAAAGTACTCTGGCATAAAATCAAGCAAAATTCCGTCAGCACGCATACTGGCTTGTTCATCTTCTAACCAGCGAATTATTTTAGTTGCTGATCGGGTTTGTTGGGCTTCTGGCTGACGATTATCTGTTGCTAATACCGTAAAATACAATTCGTCTCCCGGCTCCATCGCTAAATCAAGCAGTGACCAATTTTTATAATAATGAGTTTTACCGTCGATCTGCTCGGTGCGATCAAAATTAAAGCGTTGATCTCTAAACTTGACACTCTCGCCAGAGCCTTTGGCTATTGAAGCTAAAATTTCAACTGCCGTTAAGGCAAAATCATCTGATATCTGTACTTCAGTAAGCACAGTAGGTGTACTGTTTTTCCCAAACTCTGTTACGGTATTTTTAGGACTGATAAAACGAATTTTAGGTGCTTGGTCAGGTATCAAGGTAATACGATGAATTGCGGCGAATTGCTCAGAAACCTCGGTGCTATTATCTGCTATCGCTAAATGATAAACCATGCTGGTGGTTAGCTGTTTTTCGAAAGTAAAATTACTGTTGTCTTGCTTAACGAGTGGGTAGCGTTCGCCATTAGAAAAGACGATAAAATAATTCGCTGCTTGCTGCGAAAATGTAAATGTCCAACGAGCCTGACTGCCCACTAAAGTATTAATATCAAGTTGCTTTGAATCTATACTACCAGCTTGGTTTTTAGCTACGCTATAATTGGGAAAAGTGATGGTAACTTGTTGAGATAATATCAGTATCGCGGTATTTTTTTCGCTGTTTTGTGAGCTACTCTCTATTGTTTGATTGCCTATAGGTTGCGAGTAAAACCAAGCTAAGGTTTTTTCGAATAATGTAAAATGCGCACTCAGTAATAGCATTAACAACAATATTAATAATAAGCCACTGTCAGTCAACAGCCGCTGTTTAGCTAAAACTGGCGATAATTCAGGATAACCGGCATGCGCTTGCTGCTGTAAAATATCCTGAAAATGTGTTCGTACTTTTTGATATTGTAGCTTTTCCAGTCCCGACAGTTCACTTTCATCACGCAACAACAACTGTGCACTGTCTTCTAGCACAATAAAGCGGTTATTTAAGTGAACAAGCAAGTTCTTTAACGTAATACTTCGATAGCGTTCACTGCGTAAAGCAAACACAATGTTGACGGCTACACCAAGCATGAAGGCTAGGAGAACAACACCAACAGCATATTCAAAGGTCAATAAGTTCTGACTGTCCCCTAACGAGCCTAAACTAAATAGCAGAAATAAAATCGTAAAAATTACCGCCAGCAGTTTGGGTATAAATAGCAAGGTTTGCTGTTGTAAAAACTGTTTACGCCAACGCCCAACTAACCAGCTTAATTGCTGCATATTTTGCTGATTACTTTGATCGTTATTTTGTTCACTGTTTTGTTCACTGTTCTGTTCAAAACCTTGACGTGACTGTGCTTTCGCCTTCTCAGCGTTATGGATATCAATAGTAGACATCAACTTACCGCCTTGCTAGATATAGCAAAATTATCGTCAGTACCGATAGCTTTGCCTACAGCGGTTTCTGTCGATTTATTGGTGCGATAAACTTCACTAACAATACGCTCGGTTATCCAAAGCATTAACAATAACACCACTAATAAATCAGTGTAATCATTATGGGTTGTTTGTCGTGCTACTTTCAGCTCGGTAATATTTTTTAAGCGTGGCGCAGCAAGCGCTTTTTCAGTCGGTAAAGTTGCTATTTTGTTAGCAATAACAAGCTGATTAATTTGGCTTTCATTCAATGTTTGTTGCGCTAGAGCTTGTGATTTTTGCCATGTTGAGAATAACAAATCTTGCAGTAAAAGTGGCGATTGCTTAGTGACCAACAGGTTGCTCCAAGCAGGTGAAAATCGTGAGTACAATTGATAAATAGCACTTGTACTGATGGTATTACTGTTTTCAATTTTCGAAAAAAAGCGCAGGCTCGATTTCGTTAACAGGGGCAAATTCTGCCCTGCTTGTTGGCTAAACTGCCAAAGCACTTCATCTGTTTTTGATATCAGGTGGTTTGTTAATTGTTCGGCCAGCATTAAAGGTTGTGCTCGACGATAAAAAGCAATATCAGCTCGCAGTAGAACACTGCTTTGTTTATCGATGATCAAACGCTTATCCGCCATTAAATTAATATCGGCTTTATTGGCATCAACCAGTATATTAGTGCCGTTAACTATGGCCTGAGTGACAAGTTCACCCGGCGGTTTTGAACTCAAATAAAACACCCAATGGGGATTATTTAACAGCGCTTGTTGATACGATACCGAGTTTTCTGAGTCGGTATTTAAAAATGAGACTAACGAGAGTTGCGGTGCAATTTGTTGTTTAATGAGTGCAAAGGCTTGCTGAAAGTATTTCAAATCTGCAAAGCGGTCTTGATCATAAATAATCACCACATTCATCGGTTTAATGTATTGTTTTTGATGCTCAAAAGTGAGCTTTTTAATTTGCCAATCAATGTTATTGAGCCATGTTACAGCTGGCTTGCTCTGGTTAACATGGTATTGTTTCGCTCGATTAGTCACGAAAAGCTTTATATTCGTCTCAGGTGTTAATAACGCAGTAAAAGCATTCAGTGCTAATAGTGTGTTATGTAGTGCAAATGCTGCTGTTGATGGTTGCCACGCCAGTATTTCAGCTGAACTAATCGGCGCACTATGCTGTTTTAATAGATAAATGGGCTTATTTGAACTGCTTGAAATCAACTCTTGACGTTCATTTTTATCGCTATGATTAAGCCAATCTGGGCTGACAAGGTAGACTTCTTCGTGACTCATTAATGGCGGCTCTAGCGATATTTTTGCCAGCAGTAAGATAGATACTATCAATAACAAAATACGCAATAATAACAACCAAACTTCAGTTAAATGAACTTTGTGCGTGCTTTTCACTGCAAATTTGCTGATTAGTGCAATATTTGAAAATCGAACCAAGGTGGCTCTATGCTTGCTGAGCAAATGTAAAATTAGTGGTATAGCTAAAGCAAATAAAGCCCAAAAGGCTGATGGATTTTGTAACAAAAGTGAAGGGAAATAACTGGCCATTATTGACTGCGCCCTCGAGCTCTAACACTGAGAAAATCAACCAAGGTTTGATCTAGAGCCTGATCTATATTGGCGTGAACATACTGTATATTTTGCGCCGCCAATTGTGCCTTGATGTTATTATCTGCGCGTTTTTTATTATTGAGATAATCAGCTTTCACTTGTTTTGCTGACACCTCAAGCTGCTCGCCGGTTTCCAAGTCTTGAAATTGAATTAAGCCCTGGTAAGGAAAATTGATCTCGTCATCACTGTCTAAATGAAAAGCGACAACATCACTATGACGATGACTGAGTTTGGCCGTTAAGCCAAACAGCTCATTATTCAGTTGATGAAAGTCACTGATCACAACAATCAAACCATTTTTACGCACCGCACTTAACTGTGCCAAAATGGCTTGAGTATCAGGAAAACGACCACTGGCTTTAATTTGTGTTAAGGCCAGTAATATTTTTTGCCAATGACGTTCTCCACCAAAAGCCGACACTTGCAGTGGTGCTTCACCGGAAAGTGCTAACAAACCTACCGCATCACCTTGCTTTTGTGCCAAGTAAGCGATTGTTGCTGCTAAATATCGCGCATAATCTAACTTATGCCATTGACCAGCATTTGCTGACGGCAGCTGATTTTTAGTATTGCCGGTAAGTGATTGTTGCAACATAGATTCACTGCAGTCCAATACTAGCCAAACATTAATATCACTTTCTCTTTCCGCTTCACGTACAAAGTATTTATCTGAGCGTGCAAATAGTTTCCAGTCAATTTTACTTGGCTGGTCTCCGGGTTCATAAGCCCTAAATTGGCTGAATTCAATACCAACGCCACGTTGCTGACTCGCATGAGCGCCATGCAAAAAACCTTGCGCTAATGTTTTAATGGCCAGCGGAAGATCTTTTACACGCAAGAGTGTTTTGACATCGAAATAAGGTTGTTGCACGCGTAATTACCTGTGGTTACTGCATTGGACTGCTAGGTACGGCAACATGTGCCAACAAATCAGTAATCACATCATCAGGACTAATGCTTAAGGCTTCCGCTTGAAAGTTAACTAAAATTCGATGCCTTAATACCGCTGGGGCAACAAATTGTATGTCATCTAGATGAATGGCATAGCGCCCTGACATTAAAGCGCGGGCTTTTGCACATAATATTAACGCTTGCCCTGCTCTAGGGCCTGCGCCCCAACGGACATGGTCAATAACACTTTGACAGCTATGACTACTTTCTGGCCGTGTCGCTCGCGCTAAGTTTGCGGCATAGCTTAACAATTCATCTGAAACCGTGACACTGCGTACAAGATCTTGCAGGGCAATAATATCTTCAGCACTGAGAATGGCATTTAACTCGCTGTGAGTATTGCCCGTTGTGCGCTTAAGGATCTCAATTTCTTCTTGTTCGCTAGGATAACCAACGCGAATAAACATTAAAAAGCGATCCAATTGCGCTTCGGGTAATGGGTAAGTGCCCGCTTGTTCTACCGGGTTTTGGGTGGCTAAAACAAAGAAAGGCTTTGGCAGTTCATAACTTGTGCCGCCATAACTGATACGTCGCTCTTGCATCGCTTCTAATAAAGCGGCTTGAGTTTTTGGTGGCGTACGGTTAATTTCATCAGCCAATAATATATTAGTGAATACTGGACCTTGTTGAAACTTAAAAAAGCGATCGCCCGTTTCGTGATCCGTTTCCAAAATTTCAGTGCCGATAATATCACTCGGCATCAAATCTGGGGTAAATTGCACACGATTAAAGTCAAGGGCGAGTGTTTTTGATAATGAACTGACCATTAACGTTTTAGCTAAACCTGGTACACCTTCAAGTAAGCAGTGTCCACCAGCAAGAATACTGATCAACAACTCATCAATAACGTCTTGTTGGCCGACAATAACTTTAGCAACTTCATCACTAACTTGGCTTAGTTTTTCTAGTAAGAGGGTTATTTGTTGTGCTTGCATTTATTTTCCATTTCTCAATATGACTGAGTGTTACCAATTAGCTATTCATTGCATACATGACAATATTGACCGCGAATCGGGTGTTGTCGACTTTTAGCCAGCGTTTATTACGAAAATCATAATCCCATTCACAGCCTAAATCTTTATTACTGTATAACACGGCGATACGACCATCAATTTCTATGGCTTTAAGATAGTTATGTACCAAATCATCGCCCCAACCATTGAGCTCGATGGAAGTTCGTGGCGGACCATCAAAGTTGAAGAAAGCAGTATATATCGGATGATCGTTGGGGATTTTTTGCAACGCTTGCTCTCCAAACATTGCCTGCATTTGTCGTTCAAAGCTACGGGCAAACATACCGTCGATATCATGATTACAGTCATCTACAAAAACAAAGCCACCATTTTCAACATAACGTTGAAAGTTTTGTTTTTCTTCGCTATTAAATTGAACTAAGCGATGCCCTGCCAAGTAACAAAATGGGGCACTAAGCATTTGAGGATCAGACAATGGAATTATGCGTTCTTTGATATCAACCCTTAAGCTCGTGTATTCAATAAGCGAATTCAAGACATTGGCGGGCATTCTTTCATCGACTTCCCAGTCACCTGATTCATAGCTCAAGCGAGTAAAAAAGAAGTCAATTTGCTCTTGTGCACTCAAACGTAAAAACGGCAAGGCACAGGCGCCAGCAGAAAATAACGAGAGTGTACGAATGAAATTACGTCTATTCATAAAATACCAGAGAACAATCAGGGTAAACGCAGATAATGCCCACGTTTACCCCTTAGCTTGTTATCCTTTGATTAAAGTATTCTTAATACCTAGCTTATTCATTATTAACACAATAAATAAGCTATTAGTCAGTTAAACAGCGTCTGACAAACTACTAAAGGTAAAGTCACGAATTTTCATTGGCGGTACCATATTGCCATTAATGCGTTCAGGTTTACCTAATGCTTCAATATTATTAAGCATAACAATTGGGCTTTCGTTAAATCGGAAGTTTTTAATCGGATACTTTATTTTGCCGTTTTCAATATAAAATGTACCGTCACGTGTTAGCCCTGTTTGTAGCAATGTTTGAGGGTCTAATGCGCGTATATACCATAGACGAGTAACGAGTACACCACGACGCGTGTTTTTAATCATCTCTGCTAATGACTCATCGCCACCAGCCATAATAAAACTGCCACCGCGCGGCACATACTCAGTATCGGTATGCTTAGCCCAATAAGGTGAGTTTGGCATATTGGTGATCACGCCACCTTTAATCCAGTCGGTTTTACTTCTTGGAAAACCATCAGAAGAAAATGGTGCTGAAGGTGCAATAGGATGATTAGGATCTGAGTAAATATGTACTCGCTCATCAAACATTTTTTCACCGTGTTTATTTTTAGCGCCAGTTTCGCCTTCTTTTAATTTTTTCGATAAAAAGCTGCGACCTTCATCGGCTTGGCGTTGTCCCATAGCGCCCATCAACCGCCCTAATAAACCAACGCTAGCTGCTGGCTCTAAAATAACGGTATATTTGCCAGGCTCCATTTCTTTAGCATCAACTGAGCCTAAAGATTTTTCAATCGCTATTTGTGACGCTTCTTTGGTATCAAGTAAATTTATATCGCTGTAATCGCGCGTTGCCCAGCCAGAGCCTTTGCCATCTTCGGTGCGAATAGTCACCGAGAAATCAACATTGGTTGCTTTGTTGTAGGCAAACAACCCTTTGCTATTCATTATCGCTTCAAAGGTGGTTTCGTCTTGTAAAAAACCTGACGAAACTAACTTATTGGCTTTTGAAGGCTTAATGCTGTCTTCTGCTGCCTGCGCTCTGTAATCAGGCGTAACCTTTGAAGTTGAATCAAAAGCAGTATTGGTTTTACTGTACTTTTGCGGGCCAAATATCGGCATGTTCTCTGGGTTTTCCGGCGCGAGTTTTGCCAACTCTTCAGAGCGCTTAACTACTTTCATTAATGACGCATCGTCAAATTCATTAATGGTAGCCACCCCAGTACGTTTACCAAAAGTTGATTGCACCGCCAAGGTTAAATCACTTTGCTCACCGGCTGTTGATACCGTATTTCGGGCTGTACGAATATTCCCGCCCACTTCACCGTTCAAATTACACTCACATTCGTCAGCTTTAGAAAATGAGAGTACTTTTTGTAATAACTTTTTCGCGTGTTGTTCTGTTAAAATTGTCATGACGCTTTGCTTCCTTTTAGACTTTATTTTTATCGCCAAATACTTATCTTCACATATCAGTGAAATTACACTTTACGAGCGGTATTGATCACGTTAATGTTATTAAAACGTGTCGTTGGACAACCATGAGAAACCGCACTAACTTGCGAAGGTTGGCCTTTACCATCAAAAAATGAACCGCCGATACGGTAATCAGATTTTCCAGCTAACTGTGTACAGCTATTCCAGAATTGTTGCGTGTTAGATTGATAAGCAACATCTTCGATTTGTTCAGTAATTTTACCGTCTTTGATTTCAAAAAATAATTGTCCACCGAATTGGAAGTTATAACGTTGTTGGTCAATTGAAAATGAACCACGACCGGCAATGTAGATACCATTTTCAACGTCTTTAATAACATCATCAGCTGATAAGTCTTTCTTATTAGGCTTTAATGAAACGTTTGACATACGTTGAAACTGCACGTCGCGCCAACTTTGCGAATAACAACAACCGTGTGATTCTTTTTGGTCGATCATATGCACTTGATCACGTGTGGCTTGGTAATTAACTAAAGTACCATCTTTAACTAAATCCCATTCTTTGGTTTTAACACCTTCATCATCATAACCCACGTTACCTAATGAATAAGGCTGAGTTTTATCCGCAACTAAATTAACAATATCAGAGCCGTAATTAAACTTACCACTTCGCCATTTATCTAGCGTTGCGAAACTTGTACCGGCATAATTTGCTTCATAACCTAGCACGCGGTCAAGCTCTAATGGGTGACCCACTGACTCATGAATAGTCAACATTAAATGCGCTGGGTCTAGTACTAAATCATACTTACCTGGTTCGACCGATTTTGCTTTTAACTTAGCTTGCAATTGTTTACCCGCAGCTGTTGCATCTTCAACCATGTCATATGAGTTTTTGTAGCCAACATTAGCGCCAGAAATACGTATTTTATCTTCTTCTTTACCGTCTAAATATTCAAAGCCCATTCCCACAGGGTTACCTAAGCCAGTACGTTGTTTAAAGCCCGTCTTACCAATAGCCGTGGCAAAAAATGGTGCCCATAAACGATGTACATCTTGATCGATATACGAACCATCTGTTGAAGCGAAGTATTTTTGTTCATTAACAAGAAATAAAATAGAGGTAATATAGTTCGCACCATTAGACATAGCGGCATCATTAACCGATAACAATAAATCTACTTTATCTTTAATCGGAATTTCTAAGGCATTCTTTTTAATCGGTGTATTCCAACTTACATCCCCAACACCTTTCACTGGCGCAAGTTGTACGGGAACGGTTTGAAATTTTGAGTTAGCAACAGCAACCGCAACGGCTTTCTCCGCGGTTTTAGCAATACTATCAGGTGTCATGTTCGAGGTGGAAGCAAAGCCCCAAGTGCCATTCGCAATGACACGAATACCAATACCAGCAGATTCAGTATTAACAATATTATCAACACGCTTTTCTTGTGTGGTTACAAACTGATTAAGGTAGCGACCAATGCGCGCATCTGCATAAGAAGCGCCCTTTGCTTTAGCTGCGTTTAGCGCAATATCGGCTAATTTTTTTTTGTAAGCAACATCCATAGGCTTATCTAATAACTGATCTGCTGATACAGCGAAACCTGACATCGGCAACATTAACCCACCAGCACCTGCGCCAGTGAGCTTAATAAAATCACGTCTTTGCATTTCCCTTTCCTCTATTTATTTTTATATTATCTTGCTAATAACTTTTCATTTTTAGCATTACCTAAGTATGTAATACACTACGTTAATTTGACATTAAAGCACAGGTAACTAACTGAATAAATTGGATTTGATATCTAAAAATTGCTGTTAAACAAATACCATACCGTACGGCAGTTTATAACAAGGACTAAAAAACATACTACTATGCATTGTTAAAAATACGTAACAAAGTATGTATTATGAAATAAAGTCCTTTATAAAGGTGAATTCTCTTTCGCGCTTAATTACAACTTCTGGTAGCATTAGCGCAAAATAATTACTGAGTTAACACATGAAAATAATCTCTTTTAACATTAATGGTCTACGTGCTCGCTTGCATCAGCTACAAGCTATCATAGATAAACATCAACCGGATATTATTGGCCTGCAAGAAATAAAGGTACATAACGATGCTTTTCCGTTGGCTGATGTTGAAGCGATGGGCTATCAGGTTTATTTTCATGGTCAAAAAGCCCATTATGGTGTTGCCATGCTTTGTAAAAAGCCCGCCGATGTGGTCATTAAAGGTTTTCCTACTGATGATGAGGAAGCCCAAAAACGTATGATTATGGTACAAACAACGGACGAAAATGGCGAAAAAGTCACGGTATTAAATGGCTACTTTCCACAAGGCGATAATATTGCTCATGAAACTAAATACCCATACAAACGACAATTTTATAAAGATTTAATGCAATATTTAAATGAACACCACACACCCGAAGACAATGTTGTGGTGATCGGTGACATTAATATTTCACCAACAGATTTAGATATTGGTATTGGTGAGCCAAACCGCAAACGTTGGTTAAAAACCGGTAAGTGTAGTTTTCAACCCGAAGAGCGCGAATGGTTAGCTACCTTAATGAATTGGGGTTTTAAAGACACCTTTAGAGAGCTACACCCCACTCGAGAAGAAAGGTATTCATGGTTTGACTATCGCTCTCGCGGCTTTGATGATAATCGCGGTTTACGTATTGATGTGGTTTTGGCAACAGAGAAATTTGCCAGTCGTTGCATTGAGTCTGATATAGATTATGAACTAAGAGCTATCGAAAAACCTTCTGATCACGCGCCAATTTGGTCAACATTTAGTAAATAGTGCGTTTTATCATGCTGAACCAAAAGGGCTTCTGCCCTTTTTACTTTAATTCAATAAACTTACTGATATTATGACTGCTTTGCACTACGCCTGCCCACTTTGTAATTCACCCTTAGTCGGCCAAGAAAAGCTATACCACTGCGACAACAACCACAGCTTTGATCGCGCGAAAGAGAACTACTTAAACTTACTCCCCGTACAGTTTAAACATTCAAAAAATCCTGGCGATAATAAAGCCATGGTCAATGCCAGACGCGAGTTTTTAGAACAAGGTTATTATCAACCTTTAGTCGAGCGATTAGTGGCTTTATATCACGAAAAAACCGTACTCGAGGAAAATAAAACCGCACCAATACTCGATGCAGGTTGTGGTGAGGGCTTTTATACTCACCAACATAAAACCTCAAAAAATACTGTTTATGGTGTTGATATTGCAAAAGAAGCAATCAAAAAAGCTGGCAAAAAATACCCACAATGCCATTTTAGTGTCGCCACCTTGTCCAAATTACCCTTTGCCGATAACTTATTTTCATGGATTGTGTCGATTTATGCGCCAATTTTAGAGCAAGAGTTTACTCGAGTATTATCTAACGGCGGTTTTTTATTAACAGTCACGCCAGCAAAGCAACATTTAATGCAATTAAAACAACATATTTATACTAACGCTAAAGAGCATGATGAAGAAAGGCTGCCAATTGAGCATTTAACCCTGATCCATCAAGAAAGCATCACTTATCCAATGCATTTAAAAACCGGTCAAGACACACTGAATTTACTTTCGATGACTCCTTTCGCTTTCAAAGCATCAGAGCAAGTAAAAGAGACATTGCGCACTATGCATGACTTTACTTGTCAGGCAGATTTTCTTATCCGTCTTTATCAAAAGCCAGCGTAAAAAGTTCGCTCATTTTGTTATAACATTGAAAGTAAAATACCAGTATTATCAGAGATAATACTGGTATTAATGTATTTATCAGGCTGGTTTATTGTGAGCTGTAACGATTATTAAACGTCAGGTTTAATAGCTGAGCTAAATCGAGATAACGAGGTCGTTGGGTTGATAATTTAATATCACCGCCACTTTGATTAACGCGGGCAACACTTTCTTTATACCAGTTTGCCAGCGCTGGTGGTAAAAACTTATCCGCTTTAAGCCCCATAAAAATCAATGCTTGCACCGGAAAGCTTAATAAAAACAAGCTGTATAATAGTGCCTGCGGTAACACTCCCATGGAACCAAAATACAATTGCATAATAAGGCAAAACAACGCTAACCCTGGAATAATTTTGCATACCAAGCGACTAAATTTCACCACGCGATATTCAGCAAAATATTCATCAAGTTCTGCGCGTTCTGGCCATAAATTCATGTATTTTCGACCAAGCGATATAATTTCTAATACTGTTAGTTTCATAGGTCACACACTACAACAAGAGTTAATTTAAAGATAGTACAAAGTTGTAACCTTTAGTAAAGTAAAAATGCGTTTAATAACATTTTGTTGTACAACATCAACATTTTTCATGATTTATGGCACTATAATGTACCTTATTAAAATATTGTAGAAATGGCGCTTTGTTAATTATGAATAATAATTTTATTTTAGTTTTAAATTGCGGTAGTTCATCGTTAAAATTTTCCTTAATCAACCCAGAGAATGGTGCAACATTATTATCAGGGTTAGCAGAGCGATTATTATCTGACCAAGCTATCATCAAAATTAAACACAACGGTGAAAAAGAACAACATCTTATTTTAGCACCTTATGATCATCAAAGTGCGGTGTTATGTTTAGTAGAACACCTCAAACGTTTACACTTAATTGATTGTATCTCTGCTATTGGTCACCGTGTTGTTCATGGTGGAGAAAATTATTGTCAACCAACCTTAATCAATAATGATGTAAAAGCCGCGATCGAGAAACTGGCGCGTTTAGCACCTTTACATAATCCCGCTAACTTAACGGGGATCCTTGCCGCTGAAGCCGCATTTCCAAACTTAAAACAAGTCGCGATATTCGATACGGCTTTTCACCAGACGATGCCAGAAAAAGCTTATATTTATGGCATACCTTATGAGTTATATAAGCAACACGGAATCAGGCGCTATGGCTTTCATGGCACAAGTCATTATTTTGTTGCTCAACAAGCGGCTAATATCCTCAACAAACCATTAGCTCAATGCAGTTTTATAAGCGCCCATCTTGGAAATGGTTGCAGTATAGCCGCAATCAAAGATGGTAAAAGTGTTGATACCAGTTTAGGCATGACACCACTTGAAGGTGTCATGATGGGAACACGCAGTGGTGACATTGACCCCGGCATAATTTTTCATTTGATCAACCAACTCAACTACACTGTGCAAGATGTGGATAACATGCTTAATAAACAAAGTGGCCTACTTGGCGTTTCGGGCATAAGCAACGATTGTCGCACAATTGAAACCGCTTACATTGAAGATCATAACGTACAAGCCGCGTTAGCCCTTGACGTATTTTGTTATCGTATTGCCAAAGCTATTGCGTCTTACACGGCTAGTTTAACTTCGCTTGATGGCATTATTTTCACCGGTGGTATAGGTGAAAACTCAGATATTATCCGAGAAAAAATTCTCGCTCAATTAAGCTTATTAAACTTTAAAGTCGATAACGAAGCCAACTTAGCCATGCGTTTTGGTAAATCAGGGCTTATCAGCAGTGAAGGCTCTCGTTCTGCATGGGTTATTGCCACCAATGAAGAATGGGTTATTGCTGAACAAACTTTTCAATTACTTAATCAGGAGGCTTAATTATGGCACATCGTATTATGTTAATACCTGCTGGCTTTGGCGTTGGCCTCAGTAGCGTAACTTTAGGCCTCATCCATGCCTGCCAACAACAGGGCATTAATGTCGGTCACTTTAAGCCAATATCACAACCATCACGAAATGCTAGAGCTAAAAGCAGCAATCAGCTAGTCGATAATCAAGCATCAGGCTCTATTGCGCTTTCCTATGTTGAACAGCAAATGGGTGATGGGCGTAACGATATTGTATTAGAGCAAATTGTTGAAAAGTTTAATGCCATAGACCAAGCTCATGATGTGGTCATTATTGAGGGGTTGATCCCAACAACTCGCCAACCCTATGCCGGAAGAATTAACCGTGATGTTGCCCGTGCACTATCTGCTGAAATAGTATTAGTTGCCGCACAAGATAACGACTCTGTTGAAGAATTTGAAGATCGCATAGAAATGAGCGCTGAAACTTTCGGTGGTATTAAAAACCCTAAACTCATCGGCTGCATTATTAATAAGATCAACTCACCGGATAAAGATGAATTCGGTCTATTACCGCGTGAACATGAATTTAACCAACATTTAGATCTTGCGCCGTTAATAAGTTTATCGATTTTTAAAAACCGTCACTTTGATTTATTAGGTACCGTGCCATGGGAAATGGATTTGATTGCCCCCAGAGTGCTTGATATCGCTAATTATCTCAATGCCGATATTCTTAATAGTGGTGATATGGCGCATCGCCGTATTCGCAGTATTAGCTTTTGTGCTCGTAGTGTTGATAACTTAATGAGCCATTTACAACCCAGTCGTTTAATTGTTACGCCAGGAGACCGTACCGATATAATCATTGCCACATGTTTGTCAGCACTCAATGGGACAAAAGTTTCCGCACTTGTGTTGACTAATGGTTATGTACCGAATAAAGAAATTCTCAGCCTGTGCCAACAAGCACTTGATGCCGGTTTGCCTGTACTTTCAGTACCTTGGGATACGTGGCAAACGTCTCGATATTTAATGAACTTTAACCCTGACATTCCTGAAGATGATTTACAAAGACAAGAGAAAGTAAAAGAGTTTGTTGCCGATAATCTTGCTGAAGACTGGTTAAAACAGCTGAGCAACAAGGCAAGTATTAGCGATAAAATGTCACCGCCTGCTTTTAGGCATAAACTGACTGAGCTTGCTCGCCACGCCAATAAACTTATCGTATTACCAGAAGGAACCGATATTCGTACCATTAAAGCGGCCGCTATTTGTGTCGAACGCAATATCGCTCGCTGCCAATTAATCGGTGATAAAGAAACCATTTTACGCATTGCTGAGCAACAAGGTATTAACCTACCGACGGGATTATTAATTACCGATCCTGAAAATATTCGCGATAATTATATTGCCCCTATGGTAGAGCTTCGCAAAGCCAAAGGCCTAACTGAGGTGGTTGCCAAACAAGAACTACAAGATAATGTCGTACTCGCGACTATGATGTTACAACTGGGTCAAGTCGATGGTTTAGTATCGGGCGCAGTGAGTACAACAGCCAATACTATCCGACCGGCATTGCAATTAATTAAAACTGCTGAAGGTAGCTCACTGGTTTCATCAATTTTCTTTATGCTGCTGCCCGACCAAGTACTTATCTATGGTGATTGTGCAATTAACCCGGAGCCGAACGCTGAGCAATTGGCCGATATCGCCATTCAATCCGCTGATTCAGCAATACAATTTGGCATTAAACCAAAAGTGGCCATGATCAGCTATAGCACGGGTACATCTGGTTTTGGTGCTGATGTTGAGAAAGTAGCTGCTGCTACAAAAATTGCCCAAGAAAAGCGTCCAGAGCTCATTATTGACGGACCTTTACAATATGATGCCGCAATTATGGAAAATGTTGCGCGCAAAAAAGCACCTAACAGCCCCGTTGCTGGACAAGCAAATGTCTTTATTTTTCCAGATCTTAACACCGGAAATACCACTTATAAAGCCGTACAACGTTCTGCTGACTTAGTCAGTATTGGTCCTATGTTACAAGGAATGAGAAAGCCAGTTAATGATTTATCTCGTGGTGCTTTAGTTGATGATATTGTATACACGATTGCATTGACTGCAATTCAAGCACAATTGTAGTCTCTTGGTAATAAAATGGCTTATAGCAAAGATCTACGTTACAAATAAGTAGATCTTTAGCTAGTTTATCAACTAGTACTATATTTTAATAAGTTATCTTAAACCTTTACTTGATTTACTTGCCTGGTATTTTTTAACCAACTAATTAAATCTATATAAAACATAGTATTGAATAGTTAAAAAATAGTTGCACACAATGATATCCACAGCTTATGTGGATATCATTGAAATCAAATATTACAATTAGTATCTTAAAACAGCTTTATATAG
>UEXM01000404.1_pt2 | contig 42579 bp, 55 predicted proteins | sample 1796661 | NCBI WGS metagenome assembly UEXM01 (sample SAMEA4772469, study PRJEB27181) | metagenome | reverse complement strand
AGATTGCGGTACGTGGCATGAAGCTGATTATCCCGAAGGAACTGCAATTTATTGCAGAAAGAGTTATTAACTCTAACCTCCGTCCGGGTACGGCTGACAACGACACCAACGCAATGAAGTCTATGGGAATGATCCCTGATGGCGCTGTTGTGAACCACTTCTTGACCGATACGGACGCGTTCTTTCTCAAGACTGACGCCCCTAACGGTTTTAAGTTGTTCAACCGTAGCCCCATCAAGACCGCCATGGAAGGCGACTTCGACACTGGCAACATGCGCTTCAAGGCGCGTGAGCGTTACAGTTTCGGTGTTTCCGACTGGCGTTGTGTGTTTGGCTCCCCCGGAGCCTAATAGATCTTCGGATCGGGCAAGGGCGGCATTTGCCGCCCTTTCTTTTTGCATGGTAAAATACCCAAATCCTGACATCCGCATGGGGCGGATGACATTGGCCACGACAGGAGAATCCCATGGCTAACACTACTTTTACAGGACCCGTTCGGTCTGAAACTACTTTTAAAGCTGTAAGCAAAAATGCGACTACTGGCACCATTACAGAAGTTGCTACGCTTGGGGACGGACCCGTAAGCCTTGCTGACGCCGACGTAACCCTTACTAATGCTACCCACAGCGGAAGAATCCTGCTGATTCCAGACGGCGGCCAAGACAACACTTACACGTTGCCTGCCCCGATTGCTGGATCAGTCTTTAGATTTGTTTATGCTGGCGGCGCGGCAGATGCTACGGATGCCCTCATTGTTACTCCCGGTAACACCAACTTCTACATTGGCGGTGTTACTTTCTTGGATACCGACAACGAAATAAGTGCGGTGTTTTCTGATGGAAACTCCAACAGCAGTATCCAGCTAAACGTACCGGCTGGGTGTGATGTAACTATCCTTGGCTTAAACACCACCAATTACCAGATTTTTGGCACCGTAACGGGCGCAACTGCTCCGGCATTTGCGGATCAATAATCTAAACGGGGGTTTCGACCCCCATTTTTGGAGGTTTTTATGGCTGATGCTGTAACGTCACAGACGCTAATCGATGGCCCTAAACAGGCCGTTATGAAATTTACCAACGTTTCTGATGGATCGGGGGAAAGTGCTGTCGTAAAAGTAGATGTTTCTGCTTTATCAAACAGTGCGGATGGCGACACTTGTAATGAAGTCGTTATTGAACGGATTTGGTGGCAGTGCATAGGCATGAAAGTCAAAATCTTGTTTGACGCCTCCTCTGATGTTTTTTGCATAGAACTTGGTGAAAACCAAAGCGGCGACCACGACTATTCGTCTTTTGGTGGCCTGACAAACAATGCAGGAAGCGGTAAAACCGGAGATGTTTCTTTTACTACGGTAGGGCACAGCAGCGCCGACACTTACACTATTATTTTGTACCTGCGAAAGAAATTTGCTTAACCATGGCTACGACTAAAAGTGTGCGAAGACTCCCTTCTGGACGACTACAGTACAGAGGGGAAACTTTTTCGGGCTATAACAAGCCCAAAAAGACCCCCGGAAAGTCTAAAAAAAGCGCGGTTTTGGCTAAAAAAGGCACGGAAGTTAAGTTAGTACGTTTTGGCGACCCAAATATGTCGATTAAAAAATCTCAACCGGGGCGCAGAAGTAATTTTAGAGCCCGGCACAATTGCGACACGGCAAAAGACAAATTTACGGCAAGATATTGGTCTTGCAAAGCATGGTAGCGTGTTAAACATGCAGGTCGAAGAGGTATTGTCTCGCTTAGAAAAGCACGAGGCCGAATGCAATTTGCGATATAGACGTATCGAAGAGCGTTTAGGCGACCAAAAAGAACTTATAGCCCAGAATTCGCAGGCTTTAAGCAAACTAGATTTAAAAATTTGGGGAATTGCGGTGCTTATTATTCTCGCACCAATTGCGGCTAATTTCTGGGGGTAAAAATGGGTGGTTGTGGCTCTCGGGTTAAAACAGGACCCAAAAAAACTAAGCTTCAAGTCACCTACTTGCGTAAAGGCGGAGATGCCTCCGGGAAAAGCAAGGGAAGCAAGATTTGTCCGGCGGGTAAAGCGTGGGCAAAGCGAACTTTCGACACATATCCTTCGGCATATGCCAACATGGCCGCTAGCAAATATTGCAAAGACCCAAATTACGCGAAAAAAGCCAAGGGTAAAGCGTAACACATGGGCGAGCTTAAAAAATGGCGAGATCAAGATTGGGTGCGCATTGACAGCAGTGGCAACATTGCAGGTAAATGTGGCACTTCCAAAGACAAAACAAACCCAGATCGTTGTTTGCCCCGATCAAAAGCTCAAAGCCTAACTCAATCTGAAAGAGCATCTACCGCAAAAAAGAAAAAGCGAGAAGGTGCAAAAGGTAAACAAGTGGTATCTAACACCAAAGCAGCCAAAGTTAGCTTTAAATCTGGCGGCGAGGTGCGTAAGCTAAATAAAGGCTGCGGAGCAGTCTTATCAAACAGAAGAAAGCGAACGCGGTATGCCTAATGTTAGAGCTAGAACAACAAATTCAAGAGGAAGTACGGGGCTGGTCTAGTCACGCCCTTGAAACGCCTCATCCGTTTTTTAACAATCTTCCGGCATGTCCTTATGCAAAAAAAGCGTGGGCAGATGACCGCGTAGGTTTTGTTTTTAGCTATTCCGACGAAAAACAAGGTCTTTATACGACGTTGTCACAGTTTGACGACACTTTTGACTTAGTTTGCTACGTTGAATTGTTCTATGAGCAAGATCCAGAAACGTATCACGAGTATCTAGACGGCATTAATGACGCCGTATCTATGGGCATTTTCATTCAAAAAGACCTGTGGGTTATGGGATTTCACCCAGAAGATGATCAAGATGAGGAAGTTTTTGACCAAACGTTTCCACATTTAGTGGAGGATTTGTATGCAATTACGTTTGTTCAAAGGCTTTCTAAGCTGGAAATATCGGCAGAAAAGCTAAGAGAAAAAGGGTATTATGAGCAATACATGAAGGATGTTTCAACAGCCAATCTTTGGAACAAAAGACAAACGTTATACAGGAGATTATGCAATGCCGGGTATGAAGCCTAAAGTAGGGCCAAAAAAAGGAATGGTTAAAAGAATGCGTGGCGGCGGAATGGCGGCCAAGCCGCCGGGAATGCGTAACGGTGGAATGGCTAAGAAAGAAGTACCTGAAGCAAATAAAGGGTTAGCCAAGCTTCCTAAAAACGTTCGTAACAAAATGGGTTTTATGGCTGACGGCGGCGCTGTCAAGCCTAAGCCTAAAGAAGGGCCAAAGAAAATGCGTAACGGCGGCGCGGTAAAGAAAACGGCTAAAGGCGGCGCGGCAGTGCGCAGTTCTTCTGCTAAGAGCTTGTAATAATGGCTGTTTCTGGGTCTACAAACTTTGAGCTAGATGTAAGTGATTACATCGAAGAGGCGTATGAGCGGTGTGGATTAGAAGTTCGCACCGGGTATGACCTTAAAACAGCTAAAAGATCCCTTAACTTAATGCTAGGGGATTGGGCAAACCGTGGCCTTAATCAATGGACTATTGAACAAGCTACGGTAACCCTTACGCAAGGAACCGGGAACTATAGCTTAGGCGCGTCTACAATTGATATTTTGAATGCGGTTGTTCGTCGCAGTGATACGGATTATGCCCTTGATCGCATTAGCCGTAGTGATTACATCAACATCCCGAGTAAAACTCAGCAGGCGCGTCCGTCACAATTTTTTGTGGATCGTCAAATAGATCCTACGTTGAAGTTGTGGCCGATCCCTGAAAACAGCACGGATACGGTTATCATTGACAAGCTTGTTCGCATGGACGACGCGGACACCTACACCAACACCATGGATGTTCCTTTTAGGTTTTATCCCTGCTTGGCGGCAGGATTAGCTTATTACCTTGCTATAAAAAAAGCGCCAGATCGTGTTCAACTTTTAAAAGCGATGTACGAGGAAGAGTTTGAGAGAGCGGCCTCTGAAGACCGAGACCGCGCGTCGTTTAATGTTCAACCCACAATGGCTTACCAGAGACCGTAGTAGCTATGGGTAATTTTGCATCAGGTAAATTTGCTTACGGTATTTCTGATCGCTCGGGACAGCGTTACAAGCTTAACGAGATGAGAAGAGAGTGGACGGGCATGTTGGTGGGTCCAGATGAGTATGACCCCAAGCAACCCCAGATTGAGCCTCGTCGCAAAGCCATAGATCCGCAGGCGCTGCAAAACCCTCGCCCGGACAGGATTGAGCCTTTAGACGTTTTTGTGGGGGTTCCTCTTGTTGAAAGTCCCAACTTAAATACTCCGCAAGCCTTTGGTAAAGTAGGGGTTGTTGCCGTAAACGCAACGGTTGCCGACGTTGATGTTAATGTGACCGGTCTTTCTGCGTCTGTAGCCGGAAGCGGTGTTTCAGTGACTGTGAATGTTACAACTTACGCGATAACGGTGGCCAATCCCGGTTCTGGCAACAAATATTATCAAGACGGAACATTGCCGGGGGCAAGTGGCGTCAATGTTAGCGAAGGCCAAATCTACCGATTCGACCAATCAGACAGCAGTAACTCTGGCCACCCCTTGCGATTTTCAACCACATCTGATGGCTCGCACGGCGGCGGCAGCGAGTACACAACCGGAGTGACAACCTCCGGCACACCGGGAAGCGCAGGGGCCTATACCCAGATTACTGTGGCTTCAGGAGCCCCAACGCTCTACACATACTGCACTAACCACAGCGGCATGGGCTATAAGGTAAATACGGTATGAGCTTTACATACGCACAGCTAAAAACCGCGATTCAAGATTACACTGAAAACGACGAAACGTCGTTTGTAACTAATCTGGACATTTTTATAAAAAACACTGAAGAGCGCATTCTTAAAAACGTTCAACTTAGTCTTTTTCGTAAAAATGCTTCCGGGACAATGACAAATGCCAATCAATTCTTGGCTTGCCCAAGTGATTTTTTAGCGCCTTTGTCCCTGTCTTTTGTAGACAGCAGTAGTAATAAAGTGTTTTTGGAGCTAAAAGACCCCGATTTTATACAAACGGTCAACCCAAACGATGCGACCACGGGCTCTCCCAAATATTACGCCGTGTATGACGTAGATAATTTTGTTGTTGGGCCCACTCCAAATTCTTCTTACACGGTTCAGCTTAATTATTTTTATCGACCAGCAAGCCTTACGGCAGGTTCAAGCTCTGGAACAACGTGGTTAAGCGAAAATGCACCAATGACGATGCTTTATGGTTGTTTGGTGGAAGCGTACACGTATATGAAGGGGGAGCCCGACATACTGCAAAACTACCAGCAACAATTTGTTCAAGGGGTTCAGTCGTTAAAGTTGTTTGGAGAATCCAAAGAACCCACGGACCAGTATCGCACCGGAATGGTAATAAGGGCTAAACAATGATGGTGGAAGGCGGTAAAATACACACTGGTATTGTAGATGTTCATACTACCAGTAACCGGGGGTTTACCCCAGAAGAGGTTGCTGCTCGGTGTTTAGATCGGATTGTTAAAGTATCGGAATCCGCTCCCCCCGCTATAAGAGATCAAGCGTTGGCGTATAAAGACAGCTTACGTCAGGTGCTTACGCATTACATGCGCGAGGCGATCCAAAGTGATCGCACAACTGTTTACAACGCTTTGCTTGATGCGGGGCAAAAAGAGTTAGCCGAAACGATTAGGAGGCTTTAAATGGCTTTTAGTGGCAATTTTATGTGTACGTCCTTTAAAAAGGAGTTGCTTGAAGGCGTACATAACTTTAAAAATTCTGGCGGAAACACCTTTAAGCTCGCCATGTACACCAACAGCGCCAGTTTTACTGCCGCTACTACCGCTTATACGACAAGCAACGAGATCAGCGGCACGGGGTACACGGCAGGTGGAGGAACCCTTACGCGGGTAGATCCAACTACGTCGAGTACCACCGCGTTCACGGATTTTGCAGATCTTACGTTTAGCTCTTCGTCGCTTACGGCTAGGGGTGCGTTGATTTACAACGACAGTGCCAGTGGAGACCCTACGGTAGTTGTTCTTGATTTCGGTGCAGATAAAACGTCTAGTAGCGGAGATTTTACTATTGTTTTCCCCACGGCTGACGCAAGCAACGCGATTATTCGGATAGCGTAATGGCTGACGCGACTGTCCCGTTTACTGGCTGGGGCCGTGGCGGCTGGAACAGTGCTGCGTGGGGCGAAGGTAGCAACACTAACGCAGGCGGCACCGGGGCAGTAGGGTCTGTCACAGTAAACGGCGATGTAAATGCCCCTGTTACCGGGGTTTCTGCAACGGGTGCCGTGGGCGCTGTATCGCTGATTACGAATATAAACCTGTCGGTTACGGGTCTTGCCGCCACAGGTGCGGTGGGGTCTGTCACCGTCAACGCCGTCCAAAATGTTTCTGTTTCTGTTACCGGGGTTTCTGCCACGGGTTCGGTGGGCTCTGTTACGGCCACAGGCGGTGCAAATGCGTCTGTCACGGGCATTGCCGCTACAGGTGCGGTAGGTTCTGTCACTGTATCGGAGGGCACAGGCCAAAATGTAGAGGTAACGGGCGTTGCCGCTACAGGAGAGGTCACGGCTGTTTTGGTTTGGGGTGCCATCGTTCCAAACCAAACGCCAAGTTGGTCAGAGATAGCACCGTCACAGACCCCAAATTATGAAGACATTGCGGCATAAAGAGGATTGAATAATGCCTAGCACTTACACTACAAATCTTGGTATTGAAAAGATTGCTACCGGCGAACAGTCGGGAACATGGGGCACCACCACCAATACCAACCTCGACCTGCTGGATGAAGCCGTCAATGGGATTATTTCTATTACGTTGTCATCTGCCGGAAGCTCTGGATCACCTACGGCGCTGCCCATAACAAACGGCGCGTCGTCTAACGGCAGAAACAAGTTTATTGAGTTTGTTGATGGAGGCGACTTGGGCGGCACGGCGTATGTTCAACTTACGCCTAACGACGCTGAAAAAATTGTTCACTTCCGCAACAGCCTGTCGAGTAGTCGATCCGTTATTGTTTTTCAAGGCACCTATAACGCCTCAAACGATTTTGAGATCATCAGTGGCGCAGATGTCCTCCTGAAGTTTAACGGCGCGGGGTCAGGCGCAACGGTTACCGACGTTAATGTTGACTTAACCGTAACGGGTGCAACCATCGCAACGGCAGACATCAACGGCGGCGCTATTGACGGAACCACCATTGGCGGATCGTCTGCGGCAGTAGGCACTTTTACCACGGCCAACGCAACTACTGTTGACACAACCAACCTTGAAGTTACCAACTTAAAAGCTAAGGACGGCACGGCGGCAGGGTCTATTGCAGACTCAAGTGGCGTAGTGACAATAGCAAGCGCAGTACTAACCACCGCTGACATTAATGGCGGCACTGCGGACAATGTGACCATCGGAGGCTCTACCGCCGCAGTTGGCACGTTTACCACCGCAAATGCCACGACGGTTGATGCAACCAATCTTGAAGTAACGAACTTAAAAGCTAAAGACGGTACAGCCGCAGGGTCTATTGCAGACTCAAGTGGCGTAGTGACGGTAGCAAGTGCCGTGCTGACTACTGCTGACATCAACGGCGGTACTGCGGATGCCGTGACTATTGGTGGCTCTACTGCCGCCGCAGGTACGTTTACTACCGCAGTCGCTAGCACTGAAACGGATACCAGTAACAGCGGATCAGTTACTCTGGATTTTAGTGCCGACCAAAACTTTGTACTGACGCTAACAGGCAACGTGACCTTGGCCAACCCAAGCACGGAGATTTTAGGTCAGTCTGGGTTCATCGTGTTTATTCAGGACGGTACGGGGAGTCGAACAGTGTCTCTTGGTACTGACTACGAGACAGCCAGCGGAGCAGGGCTTACCCTGTCTTCTGCCGCATCGACCACGGACATTGTGCCTTACGTTGTTGCCGCATCAGGCCGCATCTTGCTTGGCGCTCCACAACTCGCGTTTAGCTGAGGATAAGCTATGTCAGGTCCATTTGGCTCACCGCAATGGATGTACTCATCGGGCTTCTATCCGCATGAGATAGGTAACTCTGCGCGTTTAAATGATGGTGATTTTTACTCAAGAACACCCTCGTCTAGCAGTAATGCGGATACATTTACATGGAGTGCTTGGGTAAAAAATTGCGTAACCGCTGGAGGGTACTTGCTGAGTTCGGGCGTTGCGAGTACTAGAGAATTTCTTATCTATTTTGATAGCGGCAACTCAAGATTAAATGTGTACCAGTATAACGGTGGCATTGATATTCAGGTAATTACCTCCATGAAGTTCCGTGACCCATCCGCTTGGTATCACATTGTTGTGGCATATGACTCGCCTCAATCAACAGCATCAGACAGAATTAAAATATATGTCAACGGCGAACAACAAACTGATTTTGCTACTGCTAATTATCCAGCCCAAGGATTGGGCAGTCGCATTGGAACTACTGATGTGCAGGATATAGGCAAAAACGCTTACAACCAGAATGTCTATTCTGACTTTTACATAACTGAAGTTAATTACATCAGCGGCTCTGCGTTGACTCCTGCCAGTTTTGGCGAAACCAAGGCAGACACATGGATTCCTAAGAAGTACACAGGTAGTTATGGCAGTCACGATTACTACTTAGACTTTGCTACTAGGGCTACTGACCCTATTGATGCGTCTGGTCAAGGAAACAACTGGACTGACACAAACGTAGTAGCTACCGATTGGATGATTGATAGCCCGACGAATAACTGGGCTACGTTGACTTCTATTGGCCCTCGCAACGCTCATTATGGTGGCCCCACTCTAACCCAAGGTAATTTAACGGCTACCTCAACGTCTACCAGTGATTGGTCAGATTCTGAATCTACTCTTTTTAACCACGGCGACAGTGGAAAGTGGTATTACGAAGTAAGAATGGATTCTTTAGACTTTGGAAATAGCTCTGGTTACGTTCAGTTTAACATCGGTGGTGCTTACGTCTGGAGGTACTACGGCAACAGTAATACCTTAATTAGCACTGGAGGCTCTTTTACGAGTCTTGCTGACGGCGACATTGTTATGCTTGCTGTTGACCAAGATAACGGCAAGGGCTACTTCGGCATTAATGGTGGCTGGTATAACGTAAGCGGAGCGCCCGATCCCGCCGCAGGAACAAATCCTCATACAACATTTACCTCTATAGATAAAATTGGTCAAGTTCAAATACGCAGTGGTAGTGCCGCAAACACCGTGACCATTAACTTTGGTCAAGACTCTAGCTTTGCAGGACAGGCTACAGCACAAGGCAACACAGACGCCAACGGACGCGGTGACTTTTACTACGCACCACCAGCAGGCTTCCTAGCCCTGTGTTCAGCTAACCTGCCTGATCCAGTGGCGGCGATTAACCCCGCTGTAAACAACAGCCCACAAGATCACTTTAATACTGTGCTGTACACGGGTAACGACAGTGATCCACGCTCAATAACTGGCGTTGGCTTTCAGCCTGATTGGGTGTGGATTAAAGCCAGAAGCGCGGCATATAGCCATGTTTTGTACGATGTTCTTAGAGGAACTGGAACAAGCAAGGCTTTGATGGCGAATGTCACCAGCCCAGAAAACACTTATCCAGAATATCACAACATAAGCAGTTTTGATTCAGACGGGTTTACGATTGGGGTTACAAGCGACAACAACGTGTTAAATGATAATGGTGTTACAAATGTCGCATGGAACTGGAAAGCTGGCGGTTCAGGCTCAAGCAACAGTGACGGCACTATAACCTCCACCGTGTCTGCTAACACTGATGTTGGTTTTAGCGTTGTCACATATGACGGATCAAGTACTGGAACTGTTGGACACGGCTTATCTTCAGCACCTCATATTGTAATTATCAAAAGCAGGGATGCGTCAAGTGGTGGTTATTGGTGGACAGGCACAACTATAATAGATGGGTCGATGGATTATTTCCAGCTTAACGACAACAACGCAAAAGCAGATAGCGGTTATTCCGTTCCAACAAGCACAGTGTTTAGCAATGTCACGTTTACAGGTTCTACAAATCAGGTAGCCTACTGTTTTCAAAACGTCGAAGGTTTCAGCAAGATTGGCACCTACACAGGCAACGGGGACGCAGACGGCCCGTGTATCAACACAGGGTTTAGGCCAGCGTTTGTGATGATTAAAAGAACAGACGCAACAGACGATTGGCGTATGTACGACAACAAAAGAAGCAACTATAACGATAAGACTGCAACGCTGTACGCTAATCACGCTCTCGCAGAATACACATCTGCTGGCGCTAACGAAATAGATACGCTGTCTAATGGATTTAAAATTAGAAACACCAACAACGGATACAACGCTGACGGCGGAACTTATCTTTACATAGCATTCGCTGAGATGCCCTTCAAATACGCCAACGCGAGGTAACAACAATGGCATGGACATATAACACTACAGTCATTCGCGCAGGCAGAAGCTGGACGGATGATGACGGAATTAAGCACCCATCTAATTGGGGATCTTGGTCAGACGAAGAGAAGACTGCGGCTGGTCTAGTATGGGTAGATGATCCTGCTCCGTTTGACCCACGATTTTATTGGGCGGCAGACGTACCCAAGGCACTTGATGACGTACATGAGGTAGACGAAGACGGCGAGCCTGCTTACGGGCCAGACGGTGATCCCGTTATAACGCTGGGTTTAAAGTCTCAAGAGTGCGCTAAGGTCAAGGCACAAGCAGGCGGCTTGTTAGCTCCGACTGATTGGTACGTTATACGCAGGGCGGAAGCTAGTGTTGCCATTCCTGCTGACGTATTAACCTACAGAACGGCGGTACGCACTGCTTCAAACTCTATGGAAGCTCAGATCAATGCGGTGACTACTCATGCCGCTTTTGTCACATTAATAGCAGGTACTACAGATAATCCTTCAACTTTTAACGATTGGCCTAAAGAATAATTGCCAATAGTTTGTAGAGGTATTTAAGTTGCCACTAACTAAGCTTCAGTTTAAGCCCGGCATTGTACGAGAAACAACTTCGTATGCTAACGAAGGGGGCTGGTTTGACTGCGACAAAATCCGGTTCCGGTTTGGATTGCCGGAAAAAATTGGCGGCTGGGAAAAATATAGCGGAGCGGTCTATTTAGGCACTGCGCGGAACTTAAAACCCTTTGTTGCATTGAACGGGGAGGTTTTTAATGGCGTCGGCACAAACTTAAAATATTACGTTGAAGCGGGGGGAGGATACAACGACATAACCCCTATACGTCTTACAACTTCTGCGGGCGATGTTACTTTTGCTGCCTCAAATGGCTCGTCTGCACTAACGGTCACCGACACTGATCACGGCGCTATTGCAAATGACTTTGTAACCTTTAGTGGCGCGGCAACGTTGGGCGGTAATATAACCGCAACTGTTCTTAATCAAGAATACCAAATAACAGAGATTGTCTCTGTTAACAGCTATAAAGTTGTCGCAAAAGATACGTCTGGAACTACTGTTACTGCAAACGCAAGCGACACCGGTAACGGCGGGTCTTCTGTCGTGGGCACCTATCAAATAAACACGGGCCTTGATACCACGGTAGCGGGAACCGGATGGGGAGCAGGAACGTGGAGCCGTGGAACGTGGGGCTCTGGTACTTCTCTGATAGCCGTAGGCACCACGCTTAGGCTTTGGAGCAGTGATAATTTTGGTGAGGACCTAATCATAAATGCCCGAGATGCGGGTATTTATTATTGGGATAAGAGCGTCAAATTTGCAACAGACCCGGTAGGTCGTGCGGTAGCACTGTCCGATTTGGCTGGGGCGGATTCCACAACACCCACTATCGCTAAACAAGTTTTGGTGTCTGATGTAGATCGGCACATTATTGCGTTTGGCTGTGACCCAGAAAACGCCATTGGCACACAAGACCCTTTGTTAATAAGGTTTAGCGATCAAGAAAGCCCCACTACGTGGCAATCTTTACCCACAAACACTGCGGGAGATCTTCGTTTAGGCTCCGGCTCAGAAATTGTAACTGCGATAGAAACGCGGCAACAAGTTCTTGTGTTTACAGATGTTTCGCTTCACTCAATGCAGTTTTTAGGGCCGCCCTTTACTTTCGGCATTAATTTAATCTCTGAAAACATTACGATTATGTCGCCCAACAGCGCGAAAGCAATGGATGACATGGTGTTTTGGATGGGTATGCAAGATTTTTATGTGTACACCGGCCAAGTTCAAAAGTTGCCCTGTACCGTAAGGGACTATGTGTTTAGCGACTTTAACGACGTACAGGCAGAAAAAGTATTTGCGGGGCTAAACTCTTCGTTTAATGAAATCTGGTGGTTTTACCCGTCCTCAGATTCGGACGAGGTAGATCGTTATGTCGTTTACAACCACCAGCAACAGATTTGGTTTTACGGCACTTTGGCAAGAACCGCGTGGGTAGATAGGGGGATTAATGAGTTTCCTCTGGTAGCAGGAACAGACGGTTATTTATATCTCCACGAAGCGGGGTTGAATGATGGTCAAAACGACTCTGCAATTAATTCCTATATTGAATCTAGTCAAATGGACATTGGGGACGGAGAGCAGTTTTCCTTTATCCGCAGGATGTTACCGGACGTAACTTTTTCGGGATCTACCTCAAGTGATCCGTCGGTAAACTTTATTTTACAGACACGAAACGCTCCCGGAGATGCTTACAACACCACAAGCACCAACGGCGTAACGCGCTCGGCCACGGTTCCTGTAGAACAATTTACGGATCAAATACATGTTCGGCTTCGGGGCCGTAGTTTAGCCCTTAAATTAGAAAGCAATACAGAAGATGTGCAGTGGCGCTTGGGCGCACCCCGCATAGACATCAGGACGGACGGTAGACGATGAGTAATCGACGGCTTCCGTTGCCGCAGTTTCCCGTCGCGCCAAGCCAATACGACGTTGGATATATGTCCGAGGTCGTTCGTTCGTTTTCTGTGTTTCTTCAGCAATTTATCAACCCCGGTGATGCACGGCACACGGACCTTACGTTGACGAATTTGCAAGAAAACGATTACAACCTTGAAACGGGGGCCGTTTTTCAACAAGACGGCATTTTAAAAATAGTACTCACATATAAGCCCCATCCGGCGGGTGTTTCTAGCACGGGATCGGTTGGGTCAGTGACGGTATCGACCCCATAGATAGCTTGAAAACAGGGGGTTTGATACAATAATGCATTACTATGGGATAGCCACATGAACGCAGCAGTCGCACAAAAACCCTATGAGGTCCCTAATGGGGGGTTAGCGTCGTTTTTGACCGCCACAACTGGGGCTTGGTCAGACGAGGCATTAAACGGCCTTGAATATGAGATTATTCGCCCCACTGCCGATCAACTGGCGGATTTTGGGCGAGAAGGCGACAACCGAATTGCGCACGTTGCGGACGGTGAGACCGTCATTCCCATGGAGGTTTTTCAAGAAGACCCCGCGCTGAAAGAGGCGTTGTTTGGCCGCATGAGAGAAATGGGCATTGATCCCGAACGTTATGTGGTCGGTAACCAGCTAAACAGCATCAACCCGGTTACGGGTCAGCCCGAGTTTTTCCTGAAAAAGCTTTTTAAAGGCATCAAAAAAGCCGTTAAAGGCGTAGTTAAAGTCTTTAAGAAAATCGCACCGATTGTTCTTTCGATAGGGCTTAATTACTTTTTGCCCGGTATTGGGACCATTGCGGCAGGTGCGCTAGGTAGCGGCATCGGCACCTTGGTTCAAGGCGGAAGCATTAAAGACGCCTTCAAAGCGGCGCTAATTGGCGGTGCCGTGGGCGGTATTTCGTCCGGCATTGGTAGCGTCATGAAGGGCGGTGAATTTATGGCGGGCGTTAGGGGCGGCTTGCCTACGGGGATGGGCGGGGGTGTTAATCCCACGATTCCCGGACCTAAAGAGTTAGCCTCTAAAGTTTCAGAGGGTGTTCCCGACTACGTGGCTCCGGCTACTCCGGGTCCCGAAATCATGCCCTCCCAAAACGCTGCGCAAGCGGCGGTTCAAGAAAGTATGCAGGCGGCTGGAACGACTCTTCCCGAGGGTAATTACTTGTTAGGGCCCGCTAAAGCTCCCACGGCTGGAACGACTCTTCCCGAGGGTAATTACTTGTTAGGGCCCGCTAAAGCTCCCACGGCGCTGGGCGCGGAAGTACCGGCAGAAGGCCTTACTGCAACAGTGGGGGCGGAACCTAGTATACCACCGGGTACTGCTCCCACTCCGCCGGGTGGGGCTCCAGAAACCGCCACCACTGGGGCCACCTCCGCCGCTCAAGATGCTTTGATTACTTCGGCTAAAGCGCCCACAAGCTTTTTTGACAAGATTAGGCAAGGGGACTTTATTGATGCCTTTAAAGGCCAACGCGCGGTAACAAAAGATCAAATAATGGACGCGTTGCTTTCTGACGCGAATGAAACGTTAGTCAGCGCCGCAGGCAAAAAGGGGGTGCTTGAAGCAATAAGCGCGAAAGCGGACCTTATATTAAGCACCCTACCGCAGCCCGGAATGCTGGCAAAGTATGGCCCGATGGCGGGGCTGGGGTTGGCCGGATTAACGTTGGCCGGGGGCTTTAAGTCTCAACCAATGCCCGAGCCCTACGATTTCTTTGGCGGCCTAACGGCGGACGACTACGGACGAATGTATCCAGAGCGTAGGTACGTTCCAATCGGTTACGATGAGCAAGGAAACATGCTTCCAAGCCGCCCCGTAGCTGCGGCAAATGGTGGGGACATAAGTAGTTTTCCGCGTAAAAACGGACCTATTCGAGGGCCCGGAACAGAAACCTCTGACGATATCCCCGCAATGCTTTCTGATGGCGAATTTGTTATGACCGCACGAGCGGTACGTGGCGCGGGTGACGGTAGCCGCAAAGACGGAATGAACAAAATGTATAACATGATGAAAACTTTTGAGGGGAGGGCTGCTCGTGGCAACTGAAACCCAAACCCAGATTATCCGCGAAAATCCTGAGATAGAATATTTTCGGACTGAGTTATTAAAGCAAGTCAACAAGTTCATGAACGACCAGATTACTCGGTTCAATGCGGACCCTATGGCTCAGTTCATGCCGCCGGATTACAAAGTTGCGGCGCTTTCTCAGATGCAACAACAAGCCGAAGATATGGCACAGCGCGGCATCGGCATGTACGCACCGTATATGGATAAGGCCGGGGACTTAATGACCAAAGGCCAAGAAGGCATCGAAACGTATGGTTTTGGCGCTCTTGGCGAGGCTCTTGGCGCGACAAGGGAAGGGCAAGAGAAGCTGTCTCAGGCCGCTGGCCGACAAGCCCAGTATATGGACACGCCTTTTACTCGCCAGACGGGCGCGGAACAACGATTAAACCAAACGTTTGGTCAGTTTGATCCTACCGCTACCTCAAGTTTTATGAACCCCTACGAAGATCAAGTGGTTCAACAAGCCATGCGAGATATTCGCCGCGAAGGCGACATTCGCGAGCAGGGTTTGCAAGCAAAAGCCGCCGCATCGGGTGCTTTTGGCGGATCAAGGCAGGCCGTAGCCGAGCAAGAATTGGCTAGAAATGTGATGGAGGAACAAGCGCGAACCGCAGGTCAACTTCGCATGGGCGGGTATCAGCAAGCGGCTCAACAAGCGCAAAAAGCTTATGAAGACCAGATGGGAAGAGGCCAACAAGGCGCTCAATTGCTGGGTAATATGGGCCTTCAATACGGACAGCTTGAACAGGCTAACGTTGGCCAAATGATGGACATGGCCGGGGCATCCGGGCAAATGGGCCAGCAACTTGGATCGTTGGCGGGCGCGGGAGGCACGTTGGGGGGACAATTAACGCAACAAGGCCTACAATCCGCTGGGTTAGGCCAGTTAGTTCAAGATATGTACGGGCAAGACGTAAAGAACATGGAAGCCTTTGGTGCAAGAGAGCAAGCTTTAGCGCAGGCCGGTCTGGATGCACAAAGAATGAATGCAATGCAGATGTTCCAATTCCCTTACCAACAACTGAGCTTTTTAAGTGACGTTTACAAAGGCACTCCGGGCTCACAGCAATCTGTAACGGTTTCCGGGGGCTCAGAGCCCTCTCCCTTCCAACAAGCGGCGGGCTTAGGCATTGCCGGTCTTAGCGCAATAGGTGGCGCTAAAACAGCAGGATTATTTTAATGAATGTATTAAATAGACCAATGTTTAGGCAGGCCGGTGGCCCTGCCGAACCTATGCCGCAAGACATGGGGCCAGAGGCCGCAATGTTGCAGGAAGCAGAGGCGGGCGCTATGTCCCGTGGACAAGAAGTAGGTGCGGAGTACGCGCAAAACATGATGCAGGGCATTGATCAGGCTCAGTCCACCGAGGACTTGATCAATGCATTGCGAGGTAACGACAAAAGCCTAGAGGCTCGCCGTAGCGAGCTTGCGGGGTTTGTTGGCCAAGACGACGCAAATCAAACCCCCGAATCGGTACTTGCCATGGTTCAACCGGTTGTAATGATGACCGAAGAAGGCATGATGGATAGCGGGATCGGGGCATTAGTTCAAGGTTTAGTGGGCGACGTAGAAATGACTACGGCGAGTGGCGCTCCTACCGACATGGGAATGGGTGTCGGTAGTTTGATGGCCGCAGGGGCGCAGGAGGCCCCCGCCCCACAAAATTTTAGACAAGGCGGGGAGGTAGCTCATTTGCAGAAAGGTAGTAACATGACGGCTACCGCCCCCGCCTTGTCCTTTAATCCTTTAGATTTCGCTTCAGAAAGTGTAATGAGTTTTGGTGACACCGTGAAAGGAAGGTACGAAGATCTTTTACCTTTGTACCAAGAAATACTGGGCGCGGACCAAGAATCAAAGGATGCCACCAAAGCGCAAATGCTTTTTGACGTTGCGCAAGGCGGATTGCAGTTAGCCGCAGGCGTACCCGGAGCAGGCAGTTCGTTAGTTTCACAGCTTGCGGGTGCCGCCGCACCTGTTGCAGGTAGTATTCAAGAACGGGGCGCGGCGCTTGAGAAAGAACGGCGAGGAATCAAGCAAGGTGCGTTAGGCACGGCCATGCAACAAGCACTGTCCGATGAGGATTACAGACGAAAATTAAACCTTACCGTGCTAGATGCCAGCTTAAAGGGCACCACATCGGTGGATGACGTTATCGTAAACATGCCTGACGGCACTACCACAGTATTTGATCTTAAACGGGAATTGCCCGCATTCCGTCAGGCCATTCAAAGTGGCGGATTTGTCACAGAGGGCAAAGAAGAAAGTCCCTATGGCTCTAGCCTTCGCGGACAAGCTTTGGAGCGTTTATCCTCTCCAGAGGGTGTTCAAAACGCAATACTGGGCTTGCTTGGGGAAAGATCCCAAGAGGCGCTGTTGGGCATGAGTGACCTTGCGGAGATACAAGAGTTTAGCGAGCAAACGGGACAAGCGACTGCTGTTGTGCCCACGCACCTACAACCGTTTGTGCGTTTGATTAATGACCCTGACGCATTAAGGGAGTTTCAAAGGCAAAACAGGGAAACAAAGGAAACGCTCATGGTTGATGTGGAAAACATGGCCACCGAAATTGCGAATGGCATAAAAGACCCCTCAGAGCTTTATGACTACATGGATAATAGGATCACCACTGCGGCAAATATAGACATGGAATCTGGAACAGGATTACCGTCGGCGGTTTGGGCTACGCTAGAATACTCCGCACAGCAGTTTTCGGATATATTTAACTTTAATATTGGCGATGGCATTAGCGACTCTGATCAAGCTAGACGCCTGTTAGATTCTGTTATGCAAAGCGTAGATCGGTATGTTGCGGGCGCTCCCGATGAAAGTCGATTGCTACAACAGCAATATGAGCGCCTTGTGGAGCAACTTCCAAAGCCGAGCATGTTTGAAACAGATGCTGCCGCTAGAGAAGGATTAAGAAACTACCGCGACCTAATTAGAACAGATAATTCGACGCTTCAAACAGTTATTAAAGACGCTCAGTTATATAGCCCCAGAACTTTAAATAAATTCCGCATACGTCTAATGAACGGATACAATTTGGAAAAGTTACTTAACGCTTTGTATGAAAACTATGACAAAGGCCCAAGTGCTGAAGACATCCCCACAGACATCGGTACGGATGTAGACACGTTTTTATCAGAAACTCCCGCATTGAAACCCATTCTTGATATGCGTAAATACTACACAGGCGGCTAATACGTGGCGACTCAGTTTAACCTTACCCAAGCAATTCGGGATCAAGTACCTCTTTCTGAGATTAACCGAGAGTTAGCCTCGCAGAAGGGGTTTGATTATGACGCGGCGTTTGCTGACATAAAAGAAGCGCGGAGAGGAGAAATAGTAAAAGGGGGTTTTTCCCCAGAAAACATTTCTGACTCAGAGCTAGACCTTTTTGCTAACGAAACAATCCTGACGGAATTGAGCGACGGCAAGTATGCTCGCGTGGATAGCACTACCGATCGCGGCATGTACGAAGGTCTTTTAATTGACTTGCCTTCGTCGCTTGGTCTTGCCAGAGGCGTACAAGAAGGCTTCCTGCGTACTCCGGGCCCACTCCCGGTGAAGCTACTTGGCGGTGCGGTGGGCGGCACGGTGGGCGGCATAATGACATATACCCCCGGTGAAATTATTGCCCGAGGCGATCCAACAGGACTTACGGGCTTTGAAGGAATATTTCCTTCCGAGCCGTTGCCTTCTCAACGCGCCGCCGTAGAGGCCGCCCGAACTTATACCGGAGCGTTATCGGGATTGATGCTTTTACCGGGGGCCCTAAAACAAGGGACAGTAAATCTTGCGGGAGACAAATTAATTCGTAACATAGAAAACATGGCTCCCGGATTAAAACGCAGTTTGGCAACTGCGGGTCAAAAAATTGTTTCTGGGGCCGAGCGTGTTTTAGAAGGCGTTGCCAAGCCTTTTGGCAGACCCACGACGCGTACAGAAGCACTTTTAACTTCGGGCCGAGCGATGGCGGCCTCTGTAGCCCCTGCGACGGGCGCTTTTATTGCCGAAACCGTAGATCCATACGATCCTTTGACCAGAGTTGGCGCAGAGATAAGTGCCAGCGCGGTGCCTACGTTACGGATTGCTTCTTTTATCACAGACAAAACGGCTCGGCCTTTACTTCAGGGCCTGAAAAGAATGTTTAGCCGGACGGCCCGAGAAGAATCTGCGGGTCGGCAAATGGTTAGCGCGTTAGAAACGTTGGACAAAAAGTATGCCGACATAGAATTTGATCAAGAAACGTTCCTAGCGGATCTTGACGCAGTGCTAGAAAACTCTCCCTTAGAAGAGTTAGTTCAACGTGTAAACGAAGGCCTGCGGGAAGGGCGGACGGAATTGATTGTTCCTCCATTGACCGTTGCGCAAAGAACGGCTGGGGCAACAAAGGAAATACCGGGGGCAGACGGCAAAGTTAAGGTCATCAGCCCTTTGATTGCATTAGAAGCGCTAGATCGCGGTCTTCGCAACATGAATACCAAAAACGGCGGATATGGAGAAGTCGCGCAACAGCTTTACGATGACTTTAAGATTTTTTCTGCGCGTTTAATGGAAGAACTTCTTACCCAAGCGCAAGGTGACCCTAGAGCTTTAGCAGAAGCGGCAGAGATTCAAGAAGCAGTATATTCTTCTATGCTGACTCAGCAGTTGGAATCTGCCAAAGAAGCGGCGGTTTATACTGCGGGTAGGGTGCAAACTCCTTTGCGTAAGGCAGATCAAAGCGAGCTTTTAGTCACCTATGTAAATCAAGCGTTGGAAGATGCGGATTCCGCAACTAATGCTTTGTACACTCGTGCAAAAGAACGTTTGGCAGGCGAAAGCATTGCGCCTACGCAAACACTTGCCGCGATTAAAGAGCTTCAAGACCAAGGTGCCACAAATTTACCACCTTTGCTTACAGAACTTATCCGCGTACTTAGCCCAGATGCTTCGGGGTTAGAGGCCAACATAACCCGACTTACTAAGTTGGAAGATGAGGCATTGTTAGAAGTTTCCCGAGCTAGGACACAGGCGGCAAATTACTTGCTTACTGCGCCCCCTAGAGTAGAGCGCGAGCTAGAACCGTTGATGGCACGAATTGAATCTGTGCCGTATGAGCAAAAAGTTGAAATGTTGCGAGAGCAGTTGGATTTCTTGACTGCTCCCTCAACATTTAAAGGCGGCGATGTTAGGTCCGAGGCCGCGTATATTCGTAGGTTTTTGCCGGTACTTCGCGCCGAAAATGAAGCGGCTCAAATATCAAATCGCATTGCAGACGAAAGGTTGCGTTTAGGCGGCATGGAGGCTTCTGAGGTTTCTATAGGAGAGTTGTTGGATTACCGGAGTCGATTAAATCGTGCGGCTAGGAACGTTATCGACCCAAACAACGCTCAGATGGGTTTTTACTATAGCCGTATAGAAGATGGCATGGTGCGTGATTTAGAGCGCATGTCTGGGGGAAGCTCTCTCTTAGAGGGGGGAACGGAAGGTTATCAATCGTTTGAGTCTTTGTTAGATCGTATTTCCGAAGAAGGACGAACCGGGGTCGAAGAAGGTTTAATTTTGCTAAGGCAAGCAAACGCATTTAACCGTGCCAAACACGATGTGTTTACGCGAAGTTTTGCTGGCGATTTGCGCCAAAAAGACAGGAAGGGTGACTTGCGAATAAACCCCAAGATTGCATTCCAGAAGTTGTTTACTGGAAGCGCGGACGAAGTAGCTATTAAACTAGAGCAAGTAGAAGACGCTATAAATTGGATTAATACTGGCGGTTTTGACGCACCTAGACGCGCCCTAACGCAGACTGAATTGGATCAGCTTTCAGGTTCTGCCATTTCTCGCATTGGCACCTACCGTGCGGGAAAAAACGATTTATTAAAAACGTTTTTTAGGGCTGCCGTAGACACGGACCCTGAGTCCGAAACGTTTAACATGGTTAGCCCCGCAAAAGCCCGGACGTTTTTAGATAGAAACCAAGAAGCGTTAGGCCCCATTTTCCCGGATGTTTTCCGAGATATAAATGACGCCGTTGAAGGAAGGATTCGTTTTGCAGATCTACAGGCAGAACTAAAACGTGTAGAAAAAACATTGGAAGACGAAACTATTCTTTTTCAGTTTAAAGGCATACATGACAACCCGTCTAAACGTATGACGTATATACTTGGGACTCCCAAAAGAAGACCAGATAACCCGGAACGCAACTTTTCTCAGTTACTGGATGAAATTAACCGGGCTACCACCGGAAAACCGGAAGAAAAAATGGCCGCTAAAAGAGCGCTTGTTTCGGGTGTTTTGGATTCCGCATGGATTTACGCAACCCCAAGAAATCCGGGGGAAGACATTGACTTTACCAAATTCAAAGCGTTTTTGTTTGACCCGCTGGATGAAAAACAAGGCGATTCGGTAGCTAATATTTTGTTAAATAAAGGCTTTATCTTACCAGACGCTTTTGATGACTATCAGACCTTGATTACACAAGCATCCGCTATCGCTAACGTAATGAAAAAATCTGGCCCTCAGTCTGTTGAAACGTTGAAAGATAAAGGCGCTATGTTGTCTAACATATTAGTGCGGGCTCTTGGCGCTATTGGCGCTAACGTTACGCTTAATCGGCTGAAAGGAATTATCGGAAACGTGCCCGGAGCTTCGATGTCGGTTGCTCAGACAACCTCAAACGCTACCGCAGAGCTTGGCCTTAATATGCCTGCCATGAAGGTGCAAGACATCTTTACCGAGGCGATGCTATACCCAAACGTAACTAGAACTCTTTTGGCACCACAACCGAAAACAGAATCCGCCGCACGACGGTTCTTCGGAAGCATACCGGCCATTTTTTACACCTCGGGTGTTCGTGGCGTTACGGAGTCCATAAAACAAACCGAGACCGGTCCGATTCCTATCGACTACGCCGAAGAAGTTTACAGGGACGTTGTGCCGCAACCTCAACCAGAGCCCACGGCTCCCGAGCCACGGGCCACGGCTCCCGAGGCCATGCCGTCAGAAGCTGTGCCTTCAGAGCCCACAGTTCCCGAACAAGACGCTTTGTGGAGCCGGGTGCTTCAACAGGAGTCTGGAAATCGGCAGGTAGATGATCAGGGCCGAATTATGACCTCAAGAGTGGGCGCGTTAGGCGTTGCGCAAGTTATGCCTGCTACGGCGGCTGTGCCGGGGTACAATGCTCCCAATATTTTTAAGGTTGCTTCAAGCTTAGGCGTACCAATTAATGCAAAGGACCAAAAAGATTTAGATCGGTTGTTAACCCTAGCCGTTGAACAAGATAGCGAAGGCAACAAAATACCGCTTGCTTCAAAGGACCTTCAAGAAGCAAAACGTTTATTGGCCATCAAAGAAGTTAATGAAGCGTTTGGACGTAAATATTTTGACGGTCTGTATTCTTACTTTGGAGGAGACCCGGTACGTACTTTGATTGCCTATAACGCTGGACCGGATTACGCGAAAAGCTATAAGGGAGATCCGGCTACGCTACCGGACGAAACGCAAAACTATCTGGTTAAGATACTAGGCGTAGCACAAGCTCCGGCCCCGGCCCCAAAAGAAACCCCTCCTGTGGCACAGGCCGCCCCCATGCCCGCCGCTCCTGCTACACCGGCCCCCGCACCGATTACTCCACAGTCGCTACAGCGGACTGCGCAGGTGTTGGGGCCACAAGATGAGATTGGAATGCTGGCATCAGAGTTGATGATGCGACAAGGGCCTGCCTAAATAAGCCAATCCTTAGCGCTTTCGCCTAAAACATCCCCGGCAATATTTATTTTGTCGCGCAAAGCGGCTAGAATGCGCTCATCAATTGTCCCCGGACTGACTAGATCAACGTAAGTCACGTTGTCTTTCTGGCCAATCCGGTGTGCGCGATCCTCTGATTGCAGCCTGATCTCTAAATCGTAGCTGTTGCTGAAGTAAATCACTGTGTTTGCTTCAGTCAGAGTAATTCCGTATCCACCTGTCCGGGGCTGTCCAACAAAAAAACGTAACTCGGAGTCGGGATCTTGGAATCTATCGATAATATTTTGTCTGTCATCTTGATCAGTCTCACCGTAATAGGATGCTACTGCGCTACTGCCCCACTTTTTTTGTAGGGCTTTTTCTATTCTGTGGATGTCATATGTCCACGTAGCCCAGATGATGGCTTTACCATTAACCTCTTCGATGACATCCATCAATTCATCAAGGCGGTTATTTTTAACTTCTTGGATCGGCCCTTCGTCAGGTTGAAGGTGGCCGCAACAGATTTGTTGTAGCCGCATAATCTGCGTCAGGACAGACGCCGTCGTTGCCAACTTACCTTTATCCAACTGAGCAAGCGCTAAGTCCTTCATTTGCTTATATAAAATCACCTGCTCTTTGCTCAAGTTTACTTCGCGCCGCTGGTAAACTTTTTCGGGAAGATCCAAACACTCTTCTTTAAGTATTCGAGTGCTAAACGTATCTAGTTTTTCCCCCAACTCATCTAACCGACGATAGCCGCTAACGTGATTAAAACTGTGCGCCCCCATGCTTCTGCGCTGTACGACGGCGTAGCGGCCTTGGAACGAGTAATAACTAGCAAAGCCTAGCGCGTCCTGATCCAAAAACATGCACTGACTAAACAGGTCCATGGGGCTTTTTGTGATGGGCGACCCGGTCAGAATGCGCCGGTATTTTGATGTCTGCCCCACTTTAATCAGGTTCTTGGTGCGCTGTGCGCTCTTATTCTTGATGCTGGTGCTTTCGTCCAAGATCGTCAGGCAGTTGGGGTTAAGCTTCACAAACTTTTGCGCGGCAGACGCGCCTTTCTGCGTAGAGAAGGCTTCGGTGTTCATAACCAAAATGTGCAAGAACCCCGGCTCACGGTCCTTGGGGTCCGCAATGGCTTGAATTTCTGCTCGGAACTTTTGCGTAAAATTAGGTTGCCACTTCACCAGCTTACGTTGCACCCGGTCAGGTAAATGGGCCGGTATTTCTTTTTTAACCCAGTTATCAAAAACTCCTTTTGGCGCAATGATCAGAACAGTGTCAATATCGCCCGCTTCAAATAAAGCCCCCATCGTATCGATAGCAACTTTGGATTTGCCTGTGCCCATTTCCATAAACAACCCGTAATACGGGCGCTGCCACGAATCTTCAAACGTTACTCGCTGGTGTTCATATGGATCGGTTTTGTATTGGTACATAAATACTCCCAAACGCTTGACATGCGATCATATAGGACCATACACTGGCCGTCCAGCCCTTGAGAAGGGCTTGAACACGAAAGGAGAACGTATGAGCGAATTGCTCTTTGATATGGAAGTGGATCAAGCCAACGCTTCCTCCATTGAAAAGATGGACAACACCGGCTTATCTAGCGTAGCAGAAATTGCTCGCGCTGTTCGTAACCAAGAAGACATGGTCAACAAGCTAGACGATCAGTTGAAGGAAGCGAAGCGAGAACTGCTGAAACTCACCGACGAAGACCTTCCCGCTATGCTCCAAGAGCTTGGTCTCAATTCATTTGAACTTGAGGACGGCTCTAAGGTTACTGTGCGTCCGACTTATGGAGCGCACATTAAAGCGGAAAACCGTGAAACAGCTTTTGGTTGGCTACGTGCTAACGGTTTTGATGACATGATCAAAAACACCGTTAGCTGTAACTTTGGCCGGGGCGAGGACCAAGAAGCCGCAGAGTTCATTGACCATGCGCAGGGCCTCGGTTACGCGGCGGAACAGAAGACCGAAGTTCACCCCAGCACGTTAAAGGCTTGGGTAAAGGAGCGGGTACAAAACGGGGAGACTTTCCCCATGGAACTTTTTGGGGCCTTCATCGGGCAACGAGCAAACATCAGCAGAAAAGGAGTCAAGTAATGGCTAAAGCAGTAGCAGCAAAGGAGTCAAGTAATGGGATCGTCACGTTCGACGCGAGTATTTTCGAGCAAGACGCTGGTAAAGGGTTGGAAAACATGGGCCAAGACGACTTGGCGCTTCCTTTCCTTAAAGTTCTCAGTCGCCAAGATCCAACTCTGGACGATTTGGAGGGGGCTAAAGCGGGGGATATTCTCAATACCGTATCAAACCAAGTCTATTCTGGTAAGACAGGTATTCGTGTCATACCTTGCCATTATCAGCGGCGTTTTGTTGAGTGGGCTCCTCGGGGCTCTGGTAGCGGCGCTCCTTTAAACATTTATACCCCAGAAGACAGCCGCCCCCAAACGGAACGTGGTGACGACAACAAGGACTATGTTAAGGGCGGGAACGGGACGTATCTAGAAGAAACGCACCAGCATTTTGTGTTGATTCTGGAGCCAGACGGTACGACCACTACCGCGTTGATCCCGATGAAAGCGACCCAGCTTAAAAAGAGCCGGAAGTGGAACAGCACTATTGCCCAGCGTACACTGGTGGGCAAGAACGGCCCGTTCACCCCGCCCCGGTTTAGCCATGTTTACCTGCTTAAAACCGTTTCGGAAGAAAACTCCAAAGGTTCGTGGCACGGTTGGGACATCACCCTTGAGGGCGTGGTAGACCAAGCCTTGGTGTATGGACAAGCCAAGCAATTTGCTGAAAGCATTCAGGCTGGCGATGTTGAGGTGAAGCACACCAAAGAGGGCGACGACGCATCTGACGATACGCCGTTTTAAGTGTTACCGGGGGCCGCAAGGCCCCCTTTTAGTGGTTAATAAAAATGTCTGATGCAAAAAGATTTGCGGCTATCTTTGACGGCCTCAAGCAAGCCTACGGCACGTTTGAAATCGACAGCACAAAAGCAAATGGCAAGAACACCGGCAAAGCAAGAGTCGTTCGCGAACCACGGACCACGGAGCATTTTGAACAGCATTTAGCGGGCACTGGGGCAGGGATAGGGATTATCCCCATCAACGAAGACGACTCTTGTAAATGGGGTTGTATTGATATTGACGAATACCCTCTTGACCACACCAAGCTTGTGGAAAAAATTCGCCGTAGCAAGATGCCTTTGGTAATATGTCGATCCAAGTCGGGAGGCGCACATTGTTTTCTTTTTTGTAGCGAGTGGGTCACCGCAAAAACAATGCAGTCCACGCTACAACACCTAGCCAGCGGCTTAGGGTATGGCGGAAGTGAAATTTTCCCCAAACAAATTAAGCTTTTTTTAGATCGTGGTGACATAGGAAACTTCCTCAATATGCCGTACTTCAATGCGGAGGACGGGTTGAGGTATGCTTTAAATGATGACGGTAGTGCCGCGACGTTACATGAGTTTTTTGCGTTACATGAAGCGCACGTACAAACACCAGAACAACTTGAAGCAATCACGCACCAAAAAATTGAAAACACCGCAATCGTGGACGGCCCGCCCTGTCTCCAAACCCTATGCGCCCAAAAAATTAGCGAAGGGGGACGAAACAACGGACTCTTCAGCTTAGGGGTGTACCTTCGCAAAGCGTACCCGGATACGTGGCAAGATGAAGTCTTGCACCACAACATGTCCTACATTGATCCGCCCTTACCGCTCAATGAAGTTAACCTCGTAGTTAAGCAGTTGGACAAAAAAGACTACGCCTATCGGTGTAGTGATGCGCCCATTCAGCCTTACTGTAACCGCGAGTTGTGCCAAACCCGAAAATTTGGGATTGGTGCGGCGGTCAGTGACATGGCCGTGGCTAACCTACGAAAGTACAACTCTATTCCGCCTGTCTGGTTTTTAGACGTTAACGGGGTGCCCTTAGAGTTAGATACTGAGGGGCTACAAAATCAAGCGGTGTTTCAAAAAGCGTGTATTGAGCAGCTTAACTTCATGCCGCAAACAATGGCCAAGCGTGGGTGGGAAGGCCGCATCAATCAACTGATGAAAGAAATGGCAGAAACAGACGGCTCCATTATGGAGGTGTCCGAAGACGCCAGTATCAACGGTCAGTTTTACGAGTATCTTGACGAGTTCTGCACTTCGACCCAGAAGGCGGAAGACCGTGAAGAGATTTTGTTGCGCAGGCCGTGGGTAGACGACGAAAACAACGCCGTGCATTTTAGGCTAAAAGACTTTGAGGGCTTCCTGCGCAAGAACCGATTTAGCGAGTTCAAGACGCACAAGGTGGCACAGCGGTTGCGGGACATCAATGGCGAGTCAGTATTGTTAAAGGTAAAGGGTAAACCCATAAGAGTTTGGCGCGTTCCGGTTAGCGACATCCCGCACGATCAGGTGGAGTCCAAGAATTTTGAAACACGGACCACGGACCCGTTCTGATGTTTCGTATTTTCGGGCCCCCCGGAACCGGGAAGACAACCACTTTATTGAACATGGTGGAGAAGTCTTTAGACAGCGGAATAACCCCATCACAAGTGGGGTTTTTTGCATTCACTAAAAAGGCCGCTAACGAAGCCAAGGAGCGGGCGGCAAAACGTTTTGACTTAGACCCAGACAAAGATCTTCCGTACTTTCGCACCATTCATTCTTTGGCCTACCGTTTGATAGGGGTTAAGGAAAATCAAATGATGGGGCGGCAAAACTACAAAGAGTTGTCGGCAGCCATTGGTTTTAATTTGAGTGGCGCTATGAGCGACGAGGAGGATGTGTCGTTTAAGGCGACAGATCACCCGATCCTTCAGCTAATAAACCTTGCAAAAACTAAAAAAACCTCGTTGCGAACGGAGTACAACCACAGTGAAGTTAACTTTACTTGGGTGGAAGTAAAGTATGTGGCCGACTCCTACGAAAACTATAAAAAGGCATTTGGTTTAATCGACTTCACCGACATGCTGGAGATGTTCGTAGAGCAGGCGGACCACCTTGTCCCGCACATGAAGATTTGTTTCTTGGACGAGGCTCAAGATCTTTCCCCGCTTCAATGGGAGATTGCTCATAAGCTGGATGGCAGGTCAGAGCGAATGTTCGTAGCAGGAGATGACGACCAAGCCATTTACCGCTGGGCGGGGGCGGACGTAGATCACTTCATTAACCTTCCCGGCGGTGCAGAGGTGCTAGAACAAAGCTACCGTGTTCCTGCGGCGATCCACGAGCTTGCCGAAAAGATTGCGGGGCGCATTCAAAACCGGTTCCCTAAAGTGTACCGCCCTCGGCAAGAGCGCGGACAAATACTGCGTGTCCCGGACATTCGCTCTATAGACATGTCGCACGGAACTTGGCTCGTTATGGCACAGGCGCGTTTTATGCTTCATCCAATCATGCAAGAGCTTAAAAACAGCGGTTACTTATTTGAGCGTCAAGACGGATCTAGGTCTATTCCGCACAAAATGTCTGTGGCAATTAATGGCTGGGAGGCCATGCGGAAAGGGCGGGTGATTACCTGCGGCACGGCGCAAGCCATCTACTCTTTTATGTCCGGCAACGGGGTGCGTATCAAACGGGGCCACAAAAAGATAGAGGCTTCCGATAATGAAATGTTTGGACTTACCGATTTACAAGAACATTTTGGTTTACTGGCTACAAATAAGATGATCTGGCACGAGGCTATGGATAAAATACCAGAAGGGGACAGAGTCTACATTACTGCCCTCCTTCGCAGAGGCGAGAAGTTTAACGCCATGCCCCGAATTCGATTGTCCACGATCCACGGCACAAAGGGTGGGGAAGCCGAAAACGTTGTAATCCTACCGGATTTGACTGCGGCGGCACTAGATACGCCGGGAGATGATCTTCACCGCGTTTTTTACGTGGGGGTAACGCGGGCGCTTCAGAACCTCTACATACTAGAACCAGAAGATTATTTAAGGTCATACGCGTTATGAAAAAAGACACGGATATGAGTCATATTAAATGCCCCGCTTGCGGCAAAGTAGCGGAAGAAATAATTAATGCAGAAGAAAAAAAACGCGTCGGTTGGTGGTGTTCGTCCTGCAACCATTTTGAGAAGGCAATTCTTCGCGAGAAAAGGGTAGCGTAATGACAACCGGAAAATTGCAAATGGCTATGTTCCCTCCAAAAAGTGATTGGGTTCCTCCTATGGAGCTTCCCGATATTTTCGACGCGGACGAAATCGCCATCGACGTAGAAACCCGCGACCCGAATTTAAAGGTAAAAGGACCGGGCTGGCCTACGTGTGATGGCGAGGTGGTGGGCTATGCCATCGCAGTTTCCGGGTGGAAATGCTACATCCCCGTCGGCCATGCTGGCGGGGGTAACCTCGACAAACGCATTGTGAGCAAGTGGCTTAAAAAAGTATTTGAGTCACCTGCTGACAAAATCATGCATAACGCCCAGTACGACCTTGGTTGGATTCGCGCCATGGGCTTTGAGGTTAAGGGCCGCGTAATCGACACCATGATTACCGCTAGTTTGATTGATGAAAACCGGTTTAGCTACAGCCTAAACGCTCTTTGTTACGACCATCTGGGCAAGACAAAATCCGAAAAGACTCTGGTGCAGGCCGCCAAGGAGTTTGGCGTCGATCCCAAAGGCGAGATGTGGAAGTTACCCGCCATGTACGTCGGGCCATATGCCGAGACCGATGCGGAGATTACGCTAGAACTATGGCACCATTTTAAAACGTTGCTGAACCGCGAAGATCTTTGGGACGTTTGGCGACTTGAGATTGACTTGCTCCCACATCTGGTGGACATGACCTTGCGAGGCATACGGGTGGACATTGACCGCGCTGAACGGACCAAGCAGGTTTTAATGAAGCAAGAGAAAGAGGTCATCAAACAAATTAAATCTTTGGCGGGTAACAACGTCGAGATCTGGGCGGCACAGTCAATAGCCAAAGCATTTGACGGGCTAGGGCTGCCGTACCCAAAGACAGACAAAGGCTCGCCCAGTTTTACAAAACAATTCTTATCGGAACACCAACACGAGCTTGCACAGTTGATCATGAAGGCTCGCAACCTCAACAAGACCAACGGAAACTTTATTGACGGCATACTAAAGTTCACCCATAAAGGAAGAATTCACAGCCATATCAACCAGTTACGCTCGGACGACGGCGGGACGGTGTCGGGCCGCATTTCTATGAACTCGCCCAACCTTCAACAGATCCCGGCCCGCGATCCACAACTGGGCCCCATGATCCGCTCTTTGTTCCTCCCAGAAGAAGGTCAGCAGTGGGCGGCAATTGATTTCTCGCAACAGGAGCCACGGATCTTGGTTCACTTCGCTAAGAACTACGGCGATTACAAGAACATGCCGATGCCCGGAGTAGAGGATTTTGTAGACGGTTACCGTAACGACCCCAATATGGACTTCCATAGCATGGTGAGCGAAATGGCAGGCATCCCGCGAAAGCAAGCCAAGGTCATCAACCTCGGCATGATGTACGGCATGGGCGTCAATAAACTATCTGATCAACTTGACCTTAGTGTGGAAGAAGCAAAGGCGCTGACCAAGCAATATCACAACAAGGTTCCCTTCGTAAAAGGCCTGATGCGTGGCGTACAGAATAAGCTTGACGACCCACGGTCTTCTGGAAGTCTGCGATCTTTGCGCGGAAGAAAGTGCCGATTTGACATGTGGGAGCCGGACAGCTTTGCCATGCACAAGGCATTACCCCGTGAAGAAGCCATCTCGGTCCACGGGCCTACTACACGCCTTCGACGCGCATACACGTACAAGGCTCTCAATCGACTCATACAGGCTTCGGCTGCGGACATGACCAAGCAGGCGATGGTAAACGTTTGTGCCGCAGGGAACGTCCCAATGCTTCAGGTGCATGATGAGCTTGCTTTCTCCGTCGAGAGCGCAGAGCAGGCAAAAGAATTGGCAGAAATAATGGAACAGGCTGTTCCGTTACAGGTCCCGAACAAATGCGATGTGGATTTGGGACCTAGTTGGGGCGAATGCGAAGAGCTTGAATAGGGCGCAAAATGGCCCTATAATGTCCCATACTTGTGTAGGAGATGTCCCATGGACACAACAAAATGGAAGTCGGTTTTACTGCCGAGAGATGTGTACGAAGAGATTGTGGTAATTGCTCGGGTAGAGGGCCGAACCATTAGTGGTCAACTCCGCTATATTGTTGAAGGGTGGAAGCAAGCTAATCTGTCTAACCGCGATCAAGAGTACATCGTGGATCAGATTAAAGAGTTTAAAAAAGAAACAGGAACTGAAGCGTTGACTTCAAAAAGTTATTCGATATGACGTTTAGTGTTATGCAAGCCGAGTTTGATAAAGCTTTAAAAAAATTGGAAAAAGGTTACGAAGAAGGAAAAGTAGACAAGTCCGACTTCGATAAGTTGCACATTTGGCATGAATTTCTCAAAGCAAAGGTTGATGCGGAGCGAGAGAAAAATGCCAAAAAACTTTGACAACGTTACCTGCCCCTCCCATTACAACCAAGGTGATGTCGAGTGCATCGACGGCATCAAGGCCAGCATGTCCCCGGAAGCTTTTCAGGGGTATCTCAAGGGAAACATTCAAAAATACGTATGGCGATACGAAATAAAAAAAGAACCAGTAGAGGACCTGCGGAAGGCCCGTTGGTACTTGGACCGTCTCGTTTTGGAGCTAGTAAATGGCACCATGGAGTAGACTCCCGCGATGCCCAGTTGGCCGTGCAGGCGGCGCATCAGATGGCAGATCGGTTTAACCGCAACATGGCGATCCAGCACGACTTGTCTGTAGTGCCTGAAGCTGAAGCGACTAAAGAGATTCTTGAAGTAATTAGGCCGGATTGGTATACTACGCCTTGACGGTCACTCCGTCGGATCAAACGTTTTTGGGTTCGAGTAAACTTTTCTCCCAAAGTGAGTTGAACTGAATCCGCCCCCCGCAATGGGGGGTTTTTTATTAATGGATGGTGTCCCCATCGCCGGGCGCAAGGCTGCCCACCTGTAAAAAGCAGGGCCCGGTTCCCCCCAAATAAATTCCAAGAATATTAAACTCAACAAATTCTTTTGCTTCGTCCCATGTCATATCGATGCTGTCATCCATAACAATCTTAATCATCTTCTGAACGTCGTAGACTAATATCTCTTCGTCGCCGTTCTCCGTGGAAACTGTGCCTATTCCAAGGATGGCGTCATCAAACCCCTCTGGCCCCATCATTTGCATTCCACCTCAACGTATATTATCGTATACAACCATGCTTTGCTGGCCACGGAATTAATTTTAACATGGACCTCATTAAAGCCATTGACGTTGGCACGGAAAACGAATCAGAAACCGAGCGCCGTTGTTACATTGGCGCGAGTAACGTCGGCCACCCCTGCCGGGCTTTTCTTCAGTTTAGCCTTCGTGGCTACCCGCAGAAAAAAATTCCCCCCGCCGTAAAAAGAATTTTTGAGCTAGGGCACATTGTTGAAGAAATTGTCGTCAGAGATTTGAAAAAAAGTGGGGCCATGGTCTACGAAGTCGATCCCCGCACAAAAGACCAGTTTGAATACACCGCGCTAGGCGGCCATTTGCGTGGACACGCGGACGGGATCATTGCGTTTGATAAAGAAAACCCCACTCCCGAAATCCTTGAAATAAAATCCATGAACGATAAGAAGTGGATGATGTTTCGGGACAAGGGTATCCATAAAAGCCACCCCATCTACTACTACCAAACACAATTGCTGATGGGGTTATCCAAGGCAAAAGGTGCGTGGATGGTGGCGTACAACAAAAACAACTCCACTTATCACGCAGAACATATACCATACAACCACAACGATTATGTTTTTCTGATCTACAAAGTTATGTCCGTGGTCCGGGACTTGTCGGCAAAAAAGATTTCGAGTGATCCCCGGAACTTTCAATGCCGTTATTGCAATTACCGCCCGCATTGTTGGCCCGAAGGAGAAGTATCCCTTCCTCTCTCCGTCGAGTGCCGAACATGTAAGCACAGCAAACCTGTTGGTAACCGCAAATGGTTTTGCACGTTGCACAAGTCTCGGGCCACGGACCCCTGTTCACAGTGGTACAAAGTGGAGCCCACGGAGGAATAGCCATGAGTATGCGCGATGTTTCACGGCCCACGGTCCAATCTGGTGATGTCTGTTGGTATTGTCGGGGACGCCTGATCTGGGGAGGCGATCACGACCTCTCCGAAGAAGAAGAGTTTTTCGACATGTCCAGCAACCTCACCTGCTCGGACTGCGGCGCACACGTTATCTACTATCGCCTAAAGGACGAAGAAGATGACGATTAAACGCATTCACATTAACCAGCACATTATTCGCCGCAACGCCAAGACCGGGGATCGCGAACCAGTGATCACCGTCAAGGAAGGAAAAAAGAATACCTACGGACAAAGCGTCACGGTCCACGGGCCAAGTAAAGTTGTGTACTCCCCGGACAAGCCACTGTCATGCGGCGCAAAGGTCTGGGTTGAAACTACCGCAGAAGTGGAGATTTGCTAATGGATAAAGAATCTAGCCCTAAGCCCGATTGGAAAGACTATCTCATTATAGGGTTGCTTTTATTAATTATGACTTTAGTATAAAGGTCCCTTAATCGCAGGTAGGGCGAGGGTTTGAAAAAATACTCTTGCGAGTATTGCGAAGAAGAAAAGTTATATAAAGAATTTCCGCCCCGGTTCAAACGAGGCGGCAAGCTTGTTCGTTATCGCGGTCAGGCTCCCTGTTGCTCTCATTGCGACACTAAGCGCCAATCCGAAAGTCGCCACAAAGACCGCATTAACTTTCTCACCTCGAAATTGCGAGACATCAATAGCCGGGCAAAAAAAGACGGCCATAAAATATCCGTCAAATGCACCGTGGATTTTTTGCTGCAACTGTTTGAAGAACAGAAAGGACTGTGCGCCATCTCTGGAATGCCCATGACATGGGGCCACGAAGGACAACACGGCAACAGCGGCAACCGGCGCGGGACAAACATATCAATAGACCGGATAGATTCCAACCTTATGTACAACCCAGAAAACGTCCGCCTAGTCTGTGACCGCGTCAACAAAATCAAATCCAACATGGACGACACCGACCTGTACTTTTGGTGCGCCCAAATTGCAGCAAGTATCCGAAGACTCTAACGCTTGCGAAGCTTCTTGGCCGCGTCCTCAATTAGCTTGAGTCTCTTCTCGTAAAACGACATCGACTCCTCACCGACCTCGGTCATCGGATCTTCTTCCCTGTAATGCTCGGCCTCTTCTAACGCGTCTTCCCACTCGTCCCCCGGATCACGGTTCACGGGCTTAGTTCCGTAATGCTCATGACCCAGCCCATGGGGATAGCAATCTCTGCATCTCCTTCAGACACATTTCCATATTCGTCGGGGATGATGTGCGGACAGACAATTAAGCGTTCGTCATCTATATGAATAACCGCTCCGCAGGACAAGACCGTCGCTTCACGGATCTGCTTCAGATCTTCCAGCGGTCTCCACCCGTCCTTAGTTCCCCCGCAAGCATCGCGCCACTCTACTAAATAAAGCTTGGTGTTCATCTTGTATACGACTCTTGTATGCGATAAGGTATCGTTCTACCTTTAAGCCTACTACATAACTGAGGAAAAAGAATGGAATTCAATCCAAACCTGCGCATTACTCGGAAGGCAGACCGCGTCGAGGCTGCCAAATCTTTTGAAGACAACGAGGGGTTCCGGGAGTACGTGATGGACACGTTAGAAAAAATGGTTAGCGAATCCCCGGCGGCGGAAGAATTTAAGATCATGGAGTCTTTAAGCTATGCGTCAACCGACGAAGAGTTTGTTTTCAAGTTATGCCAGATGGGCTACGTGATTTACACCGACTTCCTCATGGACGCTTATGCGGGGTTTGAGAAAAAGCATCTGCACTAATGCGGCACTGCTACGCTTGCAACAAATCCGGCGTCCCCATCAAAAACGCTTTATGTGAAAGGTGTGCTTATGACCTTTGTCGAATTGGCCCTGACCATGTCCCTGCTTTCCAACGTAGTCCTGTTCGCTGTGCTTCAGCAGAACAAATATCAATTGACCCTCTTGAAAGACAACGCCAGACGGTTCGAGAAATATTAATGGACAAAGAGACATATAAGCATTTGATATAAGCTTATACGAAACTATGATTGACCCAAACCCCGGAGGTATGCGATGCTCCGGGGTGTTCCATGTGGAACATTCTTTTAACTACTTTGGGATTTAATCATGAAACCAGAAACCACCCACGACGTACCGCTGACTGAAGCGGAAGCGCAGTACGGCAGACCCCAAGACCGCATCGTCAAGCTGCTTAATCTAGGATTCAGCCGGGATGAAGTCTTTTACGACATTACCGAAAAATGCTCCATGTCTTTCCACAAAAGCAAGTCCCCCAAAAAGCATAAACAAGAACTCGCGGACCTCATCGCCCAGATAGACTGCATCAACGTCTTCGCTACCGGCACGATCCCGGAGGGCGTATGAAAGACAAAGTGGAAGTCCATGAGGATGGCTCGGTGGAAGTCATGAACAGCACTTTGGTTCTCAGGGACGATGGCCGCGTGGACTGCTATAGCTCCGCTGGCTACCGAATCCTCGACCTCGACAGCCTCCCCGTGGACATACAACTCCTTGTAAAACAACAAAAGCTCCCGGAGGCGTCTAAATGAGTGACCGAACAGGAACCCTGCTCATTGCCGCCGCTGTCGGCGTAGCCGGGATACTCGTCGTCCTCGGCGTACTATTCCTCTTGATCCTTTGACCATGACCCGTGGTTCGTGAATAGGTCATTTCTGGCCACGGTTCACGGACCACGGTGCTTAATTACGCTATCTATATAGTGTTTCCCAGAGAAATAAAAAAATAAAAAAATAAATTAAAAATAGGCGTTACCGGCGTTACCGCGTTACCTTGGCCTGAAAGCCGCATAAACGCTGGGTTTTGTCGTAACACGTAGGTAACGTGGGTATACACCACTATTCTCCAAGCTTGTTAATCAACCTATCCACATTGAGGTTTTTCAGTTTTGAAAAATATTTTTTTTTATTTCTCTAGAAAACACTATAAGGAAGGGCAAATTAAGGTATGGTTATGCTGACTTACTCACATACGAGGTCTTGAATGACTAAGCAGAAAAGCCGCTATGCCAAGGTGCTGGACACCAAGGCGGCATCCCTTCCTGAAGCCAAGCGCCAGAAACGCAACCGACCTCCGCTGGCCGAAAAACGCCTGACCCGAAAGCAAGAGCTTTTTGTACGGGAACTGGTGTCAAAAGATGGACAGATAACCATGCGGGAAGCGGCGATTAACGCGGGCTATCCTGAACGGTCTGCCCATGTCCGAGCCTCTGAACTAACCAACCCCAAGATCAGCCCGCACGTTTGTCGGGCGATCCGGGAGTATCGGCAGGAGCTTGATCAAAAGTACGGCGTGGAATACCAGCGCCACCTTCGGGATCTTCAAGTTATCCGGGATGCTGCGTTGGACAGCGGCGCGTATTCTGCCGCAGTGCAGGCGGAGTATCGCCGGGGTCAGGCGCAGGGGGACATCTACGTTAACAAGACGGAGATCCGGCACGGCACGATTGAGCAGATGAGCAAGGAAGAAGTGATTAAGGCTTTAGACGAGTTGAAACAGGTGTATGCTCCGATCACGCATGATGCCGACCCGTCAGATGCGGGCAACCGCCAAAAGGCAAAAGAACGTTTGGCAGAAATAGATGGCTGACATTCTGGACACTCCGGTCAAAGCAAAGCGACCACGCGAGGCCAGCTTTTGGCAGGCCATGAAACAGGCCATGAAAACACACCGCCCCGATTGGAGCGCCACGCGATTGGAGTCTCGTGCAACGCAGGGGGTGCCGGACGTTTTACTTTTGGACAGTGACGGTAATTGGCATCTGGTGGAGTTGAAGACCACGCAAAACAATTCTGTCCAGATCTCTCCCCATCAGGTTGCGTTTGCTACCAAACACGCCCATGGCAGTTGTTGGATCGCGGTTAAGCATTCTGCGGGGGTGTCCTTGTACCGTGGCGACTGCGTGATAGACCTGCGCCTAGAGGGGTTGGAGTCTAAACCCACGGCCTTCTTCCCTGCCCCTGTGGATTGGGCCGCCTTCTTTAAAAGACTTGCCATGTAAGCGACACATCGCATATACTTTCCCCTGCGGTATTCATTCATTGTTATGGGAGAAAAACATGAAACTGACACCTAGAGAAAGCTCCATTCAAATTGTGATTAATTTGATTGAAAATGAAATTTATGACCAAGAAAAAGAGGCCACGCGTGTAAGGGCATTTGGTATTCCGCCGGAAACGACGGATGCCGTTATAAAGCACCTCAAAAAGTACGCGCACCAAATGCGCAGAAAAATTGGTGCTGACCCAATATATGCGGAGGTGTTATGAGTGCTGTTTTTGATTGGGTGGTTAGAAAAACGTTTGAAAGTCCCGGATTACGAGGAAACACAAAAACCTTATTTTCGGTATCCCCGTTCAGACTTGTTCCATGGATTTTTCGACAAAGCGAGGAGAGTAGAAATGACTAGAGGCGAAGCTGCTGAACAGCGGTATGCAGGACAAAATTATGACCACGCCTTGCCGCAGGGCTGGGTGGACGCCTGCTGTGAAAAGGGCATGGACCCGAGGGGCCATTTCGTTTGGCTGTTTGATGATTACGTCGGGCGGCCTGCGCCGATTACCGAAGAAGGCGAAAGGATTATTAGTTTGCTGGCGCGTAAAACGTGATCACCCACGTTTTTGATTTTTGTTTTGAAATAGAGTGCGGCTTGTCAGACCCCCACGACATTCCTGCGGAGGTTTTGCGGGCCGCCATTCAGCAGTTGATAGATTCTTTGCCGGACGAAGAATTACTCGACGCCTGCGCCATCGTAGATAGCGTTGCGCACTGACCCCGCTCCGGCGGGGTTTCCCTTCTATCGCATATGCGATACTCTCCCCCTGCGGAATCCACCGCATCACTTTGGGAGAGTGAACATGCAAACGGAAAAACTAAAGCGCGTCATCGACCTGCTGGAGTCCTATCACGGGGATCTACAGTATTGGCAGGGCTGTGGCCTTGAAAACTGGGTGTCTTGTACGTCAGGCACACCCACCCCGCATTACAAAGCATTGAGCGAGTTAAACGAAGCGGAATGGCAAGAGGCGGAGGCTTTCGTAGAAAACTATGTCGCTGACGTTGGACTAGCGATTGCAGACCTCCAAAATTTAGTGGAGGCGCAGTCATGACAACCTTGGAATACGGGCAGGACCCTGCCACCGTGACCCACCCCGATTATTGGGATTGCGAATGCAAGACTAATTACATCCGGCCCAAACAAAGCTTGGGTGCGGACCAATCAAAATTTGAGTGCCCCCTCTGCGGAGCGAGCGAAGACGAACAGCCGGACAGCCGAGCAGATGAAGTGGCGGCGGCACTGGCGGACGTTGAGTTGTGGCCTGCGATTGAAATGCGAGATCACTATCAGGTTCACGGTTGGGTTTCGATGGATACGAAAATCGACATTTTGGCGTCATCGGAAGAAGAAGCGATAAAGATTGCCGAGCGTGTTTTTAATCAGCGCGTCATCCATATGTATAACGCCCACATTGGAGCCGCCGGACGGGTGCATGACGATTGGTATGAACCCGGATGCGACCAAATGGAAATTGTGGACGTTCGCGAATATGACGGCGACGCCTGCTGGACGCTGGAATCCAGCGAGGGATTGCCCGATTGAAATTTTAAAAAGAGGACTTGCCGCCCCACCGTTGGTATGCGATAGTTCGGGTTCGGCAATCCGCCGCTTACTTTGGGAGATACACCATGCAACATACGATTGAAAATTCAGACAACACCCTGACTCGCCTGCTTCAACAGGTACAGGATCAAGCCGCCAGATCGCAGGATTTTCTGGCACCGACTAATCAGCTTCAACTCATGACCGGTGATCGGGGCGATGGCAGTAAGGTCAGCCAGATCATCATGGAGCAGTCTGGCGGGGCACCGACTCAGATTCTCGCCGCCAATGAGGTGGCGTTTGATCAGATCAGCCAGCGGGCGGGTATCGACGTTCGGACTGCCCGCCGGTTACAACAGGATTACTCCACTGAGTTCGATGGACTGATCAATGCTATCTGGCAAAAAGAGCCCGCCGTCAGAATGATCCGTTCGTTCCAGCACTCTGACCGCGCAGGCACTGCCCGCGCATTTGTCAGCGACAAATTTAAAACGTTCGATAACGTTCACCTGTTGCAGTCCGCACTGCCCGAACTGCTGGAAAGCGATGCCCAGTGGAAAGTGGTGAACGGTCAGGTGACTGACAAGCGGCTGTACCTCCGACTCAAGTCTGAAGTAATCACGGGGGAAGGCGCGGCTGTTGGCGACATCATGGCGCTGGGCATTGGGATGTCTAACAGCGAAGTCGGTTGCGGTAGCGTGAACGTGTTCCAAATGTTCTGGACGCTGGCCTGTTTGAACGGGATGCAGACCGAAAAGCGGACTCGCAAGTCTCACATTACTGGGGCGCGGGGCGATGCCGATACTTGGGGCCTGCTGACTGATGAAGCAAAGGATGCGGATAACCATGCGCTGGCGCTTCAAATGCGGGATGTCACGAGAGCGTATGCTAGTCGCGAGGCGTTTGACGAAGTGCTGGAAAAAATGAAAGCTGCTCACGACGATAAAGTCGAGGGCTCGCCGCAGTCTGCTGTCGAGGCTATGGGCAAGGTGCTGGCGCTCACCAAAAAGGACACCGCCAGTTTGATGGACGGCCTGCTCGCTACTATCGGGCAGGCAGGCTACGCCGGTCAGCCTGTCACCCGCGCCACTATGGTGAACGCCGTCACGGCGGTAGCGCATCAGGCGGACGCGGATAATGTTGACGATTGGCAGAAACTAGGCGGGCGCGTTCTGGACCTGCCCCGCTCCGATTGGCAACGTGTGGCCATGGCGGCATAAACCGGTCCCCAAAGTGCCCCCCGTATGGTTCGCCCTGCGGGGGGTTTTCTTTTTCTGGGGTATGCGATACATTCCCCACTGCGGCAATCCTGCCGCGTACTTTGGGAGAAATTTGTATGCAAATTACAGCAGAAAAGCGCGTCGCTTCTGGGGCGTTACATTCCGATTATTTCAGCAGTTTGGACGCGCTCCGAGAGTCTGGCGTCATGAATATGTTTGGCGCTCCGCGTTGGCTTCAGGACAATTTTGATCTGAACCGCAACGAAGCGCTGGCGGTGTTTGTATCTTGGACCGAATTGTTTCAAGGGGGTGACGAATAATGGCGACATTAAATTTAGACCTTCGCGATTATGATATTGAGCCGCATGAAATTTCGCTTTCTTCTTATGAAATTGGCGCGGTGCTGGAAGCGAACAGTATCGACCCTGATGATTTGCATTCCGAATGGCCCGCGCTGGATCGTTACATCCGCGAAGAATGCGAGTCCGATTTAAACGCGGACAAAATTGCGGAGTTGATTGCGGGCGGCGGTTGGGAGCCAGACGATTTAGACCGGTTTATTATAAATTGCGTTCGGTGTTTAAAACTGCAAATTATTGGCGAGAAACAAAGGGCGGCGAGAGCGGTGCGGGATCTCGAATATGGCTCCCCATTGGAAACCGCCGAAGCGGGATAGCCCGCACCCGATCCAATAGCCCGCCACACTGGCGGGCTTTTTTTTGCCTGCGCGGTATGCGATAGTGATCGGGCCGCGATTGGCGGTGACACTTTGGGAGAGTAATCAGTGAAGCTATTAGATACCCGAGGGGGTAATACCAAATTGAAAAAGACCGGCGCGGCGGCCCCGTTCCGATACGCTGGGCTATCGCTTTACCCTGATCCGGTTTTGTGTCCGGGATCGAAGGCCGCCGGATGCATGGCGGATTGCCTAGCGGAGCAGGGGCGCGGGCGGTTTACCAGTGTGCGAGATGCCCGCCAAAACAAGGCCGAATTTTTCCACGGGGATCGGGCGGGGTTTATTGATCAATTGGGGCGAGAGCTGCTGAATTTTCAACGAACGTGCAACCGATCCGGCGAACGTGGCGCGGTCCGGCTTAACGTGCTATCGGACATCGATTGGTCAAAGCTGGGCATTCCCCAAGCTTATCCCGATCTGCTTTTTGTGGATTACACCAAATGCGTCACCCGTTTAGAAAAGACCCCAGAAAATTACCGGCTGATTTTCAGCTATAGCGGGCGGCCCCAGTACCGAAATCAAAACCGGCGAGCATTCCGAACCGGTGCCCCCGTGGCGGTAGTGTTTCGCGGCGGGTTCCCCCGAACGTTTTGCGGGCGGCCTGTTATCGATGGGGATCGCGACGATATCGCGAACGCATTCGCGGCGGGTCAGATTGTGGCGCTGACCCCCAAGGGATCGGCGGCCCGTGATCGCTCCGGCTTTGTGATCGATAACCCCGATTTGATCGGGGCCGCGTCATGACAAACCGCGAGCAGTGGAGAGCGAAGGCGGCGCGGTATCTTCGCTGGCATCGGGCCGCGATGCGCTCACGGTTTCCCGCTAGCGAGCCCGATTGGTTTGGAATGTATCAGGAAGCGAAAACCGCCGCTGATTATTGGCGGCGGCATGGCGAGCAAGCCCGCGCACCTGATTGGTATTATCCCGAGTGATCAAACAAGCCCCCGCCGCGGGGCTTTTTTTTGTCCGCGTGATATGCGATAAAGGGGGGCGGCAATGTTGCCGCGCACTTTGGGAGTTTCAAAAATGGAAACAAAAACGCATACGTTCCGGCCTTCTGACCTGATTTTGCATCGGGTATTAAACCCTGCGGGTGACGCGGATTTGAACCGATGGCAACCGGCCCACCTTCTGGAAGCTTGCGGAATCATTCCCGACTTTTTCGCGGAGGCTTGCATTACCGCCGAATCCGAAAACCCCGACGGTGTAAACATTGAAGCAATCGCCGATGCCATGGACCGCATTTATCAATTCGGGGGCTTTCAGTTTCCACTGGGGGGCGAGATCGATCCCGAGGGGGTTTACCTTTCCCAATATGCCGAAGACGATGATCTATCGCCGCTGGTCAAATTCCTGTATTCCGCCGATAGGGGAACGGATGTTTTCGAGTGTTTGGTTTACCGTAGCGGTATCACGGCGCTCCGCCAGTGGGGCACCGATGGCGCGAAGGTGGGCCGGTTCGATTAACTCGCCCGCTGCCGAACCAATAGCCCGCCCCGAGCGGGCTTTTTTTTGGGCGCGGTATGCGATACCCTCGGCGGGCCGCAATGTTGCGGTGACACTTTGGGAAGCTTGTTATGGATATTGAATATATCGTTGTGGCGGACAATCACTGTTGGGGCGCGGGGGATTCTCTCCGCGAAGCTTTAAGCAATGCGCACTTGCGCGAAGAAACTCGGCTATCGTTTTTTGAATGGATCGTTGACGCGGAAGAACTGGCCGCGCAGTGGGCCAGTTGGCTTGATTATGGCCGCGACGAATGGCGACACCATGGGGAAGACGAAAAGCCGGTGAAGTGCAATATCTACCCGCTGGATCGGGAGCAGTGGAGCGCGTGGCGCGTTTGCGATATCACGGGTAGCTTTGCGGCTACCCCCGCCGATGAAAGCGTGACCGGTCCCGAAGCGAGCGCGAAGCTTTCCGCCCTGATGATTGCCGCCGAATTCCACAACGGCGAGCTGCGGCCCCGTACCGATCCCGAGGGGGCCGAATCATGAGGGGGGCACTGCACGACTGTGACCTGTTTGATTGGGTGAAGGCGCTGGGGCAGTGGCACCTTGCCGATCCGAGCGCATCAGAGACCCGGTGCGGTGCTCCCATGCTGGGGAACAATCACGCCCGCCGCATCCCGGATCGGGACCGCCGGAAGTGCCCGAAGTGCTGGGGCACCGGACCCGAACGAATCTGACCCGCCGCCGACCCAGTACCCGAACCCCGCCCCGAGCGGGGTTTTTTGTGCCCG
>UEXM01000471.1_pt1 | contig 42582 bp, 44 predicted proteins | sample 1796661 | NCBI WGS metagenome assembly UEXM01 (sample SAMEA4772469, study PRJEB27181) | metagenome | reverse complement strand
GATGGCAACATTGAGCTCTTCGGAGCGATAGCCGCTCGACACGTAGATAGGGCACCCAAAAGCTTTGCGAATAGGTTGGAAAACTTCTTCTGCAATAGCCCTAAGGTTTTCGATAGTCCAGTCATCATCTGGTGTGTTATTGATCCCCAAGCGTCTTGCCGTATTGCTTTTCGTGCATTCGCTTAGAGAGAGATTTTTTGACAGCTTCATTTTGGAGACGGCGTTTTTCGTTTTCCGTAGACGGATTCGACTTCTTCTTCTTGACGTTGCGATACCTCACTTCATCATGACGTATCCCCCTCCAGGGTACGTCATCTCTTCTTTCTTTTTTCCAAGCATGCCGCCCGCCATCATCTGCTGCATAGAAGTCCGTTGTTGCTGAGGAGCTTCTTGTTGTGGTCTCTCCATCATAGCGTCCATGGTGGGGAACATCATGCTCAAGGCTTCCTTGACACGTGGGTCATCGGTGGCCTCGAACATCTCCATGACGAGAGATTCGATCTTACCGATCGTCTCCATGTCCTTGTTCTCAACAGCTTGGTCGTATGCTTGTTTCATGGCTTTGAGCTGGGCTACGCCCTCCTCCATGCCTTGCGGTGCTTGCATACGCCCACCGTCTTGATATTCCTTTTTGTACATGTCTGTAAAGATAGTTATTTTCGAATAGGTGACATTCCCTTCTTCTTCTTGCGCATAGCCATGACACCGCCTTTAGAATAATCCTTTGACGACCCATCGGTCGCTAGTCCCACTCCCACTCCAACTGCAGCCACCGCTGGAAGTTTGTTCATAAGTGGGGCTATTTGTTTGAAGAAGTCGGAACGCAAAGACTCATCTGATATCATGTTAATCACTCTGGGTTTTTCAGCCGAAGCGATTTGACTTGTGTATGGATTATTCTTCGTCATCTGATATGCTTTTTCAAGCATGTCAGGGGTTATCTTATCATGTCTGTTAGAGATAATCCCAAGCTGTATAAGCTGATCTCTTGTCTCAACCAGGTGAGCGCCAGGCTCTCGTCGATTGAAGTCATACATGTATTCCGCAGTTCTTCTACCTCTTTCGTCTAGATCACTAAATTTATTCGTCTTTTTGCGAATATCTTTTAGTGCCTCATAGATCTCGCTGTCAAGAGGGGTTGATGTACGATCTTGAAAGGCATGGAATAACTCGTGCTCTAGGGTAGCGGTACCCTTTGATCCAATACCTAACGTTGCACTACCGCTCGCTCCGTCATTAAGTGATGAGAGGCTTTCGCCTGTCCCCATCTTTTTATAAAGGGCATTCCATTTCTGTTTATCCTCAGGACTTATCCCATCAGGATAGACATACCTAAAGTTCCGATTGGTGCTCTCCACAGCGTTCTGCGCTGTCTCAGCTATTGGTCCAGACAATGGCGGAGCCCAACCCTCACCGAACTTTATGTAGCTCGCATTTCTCAAGGGTAGATTCATTCTTGACCTTACGTTGAATGAATTGTCTACTGCCCCTTGCACCTGAGATATCTTATAGTCCACCACCTGATCCATCTCCCAGTCAGTGAAAGCTTCTTTTCCAGCCTTGGCTCTTTCTAATTTAATTTGCTCAGCTATTCTGCTCCTACCCTCAGGAGTGTTTATTTCCCTTACAATTCTATCGCCTTCTTTTAAAACAAACCTTCTATATCCTAATCCTCTATTGGCTACTAAGTCGGTTACATCTTTTACAAAGTCGCTTTTAGCGTGTGCTGTTTTAAAATTCTGAAAAGCTTGTTCTTTAACATCCTTATTATCACTAAGTTTAAAGAACTTCTTTACACCTCTTCCGATAGCCTTAGCAGGTCTTTCAATAATGTTGGGTAGAAGCATACCCGCCGCTGTCATGCCAGCATACATCTTAGGATCAGCTTCATCTTCATAAAAGTCTTTTCCTGTTCTTACAATCTGATTAAGCTCAGCAAGATCAAGAGCCTCCCCAACAACAGGCACCAGACCCAAAGCCTCACGAGTCGCAAGAGCACCGCCTCTTAATACAGACCCCGCAAGGTCTGCTTCTTCGTACTGAGTCGGGGTTCCAACTACTTCAGCCGCACCAATAGGGTACGGTCCTTGAGCCTGAACGATCTCCTGGAACAGAGGATCGTCAGGTTCAAGCTCAGAAGTAAACGTATTAGATGTATTGATTACTTGGTCACCGCCTTTAGCTCTACGCGCTCTCCTAGCGTCTAGCATTTCCATTAAGCGGTTCCTCTTTTTAATGGGTCGCATGCCCATTACACCGCCTTTACTGTAGTCTGGCGGAAGAAGGTCAAGTCCTCTAGGCTTGTTTGGATTGTACTCCGCACCGTAGTAATCAGGATTGTATGAATTGAAAAGATTTTTCCTGCCCTCAGGTGTGTTGGCATAGTCCAGAAGATTAACAGGAGTGCCTGATCTAGATACTCTAATTTCTTGAGATGTCTTGAATCCTGGATAGACTCCCTTCTTATGAAGGCCATGCCTTAAATCGTAAGTACCCTGAGTGTCTCCAAGAAACTCATACTTCTGCAAATCCTTAATTATTTGACTAGCACTGCTCCCAGTGATGCCGATATCTGGAGCAATGCGAATAACCCCTAAGTGCGGCCCGTAGTCAGGTCTTGCTGTTCCGTCAGTGCCGCTTATCTGAGAACTTCTAGTTCCGTGATAAAGTCCAGGCCCAAGGTTCATTCCCCCATGACCAGTTCCAATAGAGTTTGTAATGTAATTGAGAGCATTGGCTTCGTTTTTAGCCTTGACAGATCTGAATCCAGTCAGATATTGATCTGCAAATTTCTGCATGTTTGCGTCAAAAGCACCAGCATCAAATTTTTCAGGAGTAAACTTCATAAGAGCGTCGGGTTCAGACTCAATCATAAAGTTTAAAGCAGCATTTACAGCGTTACCTCCAGTGCCCCAAGTCGATAATCCTTGTGGAGCAGAACTCTTAGCTTGACTATAAGCCTCATGCCCAAACTTTTGAATGTGCTTACTAAAGTCAATAGCCTTATCTTTTAACTTACCAAGCTCTTTTATTACTTCACTGTCTTTGTTTTTCCTGAGAGCTGGTAGAATGTCCCTATAAGACTTTACACCTTCTTCTCTTAAAAGTTTTACAGTCTTCTCCAAAGCTTTAGGAACTTTCTCTCCAGCCGACCCAGTAACAAGGCCGAGCAGAGCAGCACTGCTGTATTCGTTGTCGTAGTTTGGATCGTCAATGACACCCGCCATAGCGAGGGTGGCATAGACGTGATCAAACGGATTGGCCAAAGCAGCTACACCTTCCATAGCAGAGACACCGCTTCCTTCCAGCTCCGCCTGAGTAGGCAGGTAATTACCCTTGCCAACCTCACGCATGTAGTTCAAAGGCTGAGACAACGCACGTAAAGCATCTACACCCATGTCGGTGTAAGACCTATCGTCTTGCTGAAGTCTATCGTTTCTCTGTGGGGCAGAAAGATTAAGAAGCTGAGGGTACTTCTTTGCTAAGTCTGCTAGGATCTTCTCTGGTGGATCTTTCCGTGTTGCTCTCATTTATCCTTGTTTTTACGCATAACAATTACGCCTCCGTTCGCATTCATACTGACTGGAGGCGGTAAGTCTTTACCTCCAGCCTGTTGACCAAACCTATACAGCTGTCTTTTTCCTGCAGCACCTTCCCTATACACTGCATCGTAGGGTCCAAGAAGTCTAGAACGTTCAGGATCAAGAGCCGCATCTGCCATCCTAGTCATCATTGATCCTGGCTTGCCTCCATAAACAAGCTCTAAGTAATTTGGGTCAAGTCTTTCTGCGATACTGCCAGAAGAAAGTGATCTGTTTGCTACGTATGCTTTTGCGTTCTCCTCACCCATTTCTTTTAGAATGTTGTCTTGAAATGTGTGATACACCTCCTTAACCTCAAGCGGATCCAAATAGTCTCTTCCCTTTTGGGTCTTTCTAATTTTTGTAATCTGATCAACCTCGCCAGAAGTTTTCTTCAAAATACGATTTAAATTTTCCCTCACGTAATTGTCGCTAAGGCCATAAGGTCTTAGGTCGCCAAAGTCTTTCACCATATTATTCAGGAAGTCTTGCTGCTGAATAAAGTTTGGATCTACTGGTCCGTCTATTCTAGTTCCACTTGACACGGGCTGTCTTGCATAAACCTTATAGCTGCTAGTAGAAGGCCTGTTAGAAAGGAAGTCATCTACAGACCTCAGAGCAGACTTAACAGATTCGGCTGTAGCCTTAGGGTTCTTCAGTGCAGATACAACACCCTTGGCCAACTGAGGTGCTTCTTTTGAAATGAACATCAGCTCAGCCATTAAGTCTGGCCTTGCTTCAATGGCTCCAGAGGGGAAGGGAGTCTCGTATAACTCTCCAGTACTACCTATGGTTAATCCCTGATCAGAAGCGGCCTGCATCATGCCGCTTCGATCAGAAGCCAGCTGTTGTCTGGCAAGCATCTCTAGCACTTTGTCTGGGGGATCTTTACGTGTTGCTCTCATGAACACAAAGATAACCAACCAGAACTAAGAAGGGGACCGCTTCACACCCTCGTGCATAGCTATCCCCTATTCAACAACTTAGTAATCTGTATCGCCAGGAGCGGCGCACCAAAGCGCCGACCCCATGACGACGGCCTCACACGCTTAACGGAACAAAGTTACAACAGAAAATTTAAAAAGTCAACCCTCATGTAAAGCTTTAGATAGACCGTATAAGCGGTTGCTTCCCAGGGAGTTGTGGACTCCCTGATCGAATGAGGTCTCGAAGCCGCCAGGAAAAATGGGTGAGTAATACGGATCTAGGGGAGAATATATGTTATATAACGGTTAGCGATGCTAACCGAAATGGATTCTGCGACCCACCCCCTACAGCTACGCTGTAAATCCCGCCATACATTTCAGCTTTCTACCTGTAAGACAGGTAGTTAGGATGGGTCTGCTAAACTATACGTTTAGCCAGACCGTTCGGATGTGTTAACCCTGAAGGGTTGGACAATCCCCCCTTAAACTCTTAGTTTAAGACTTATACCCCAACTCTGGGGCTTTGCTATTGACAATTCCAATACTTCGTATTGAGGTTTCTTGCATGGCTCTGGGCGGTGTGTGGATGTGTGCTTGGCTGTGTGTTGGCGTGGCGTTCGCGTGTGTCTGCCCTTGCGCGTTCCTTCGCGCGCGCCAATTCTTCGCGCGTGTTTTCCCGAAGGGAAAATCGTGCATGGAATTAGTCCTCCAAAAATTTGGCTGTGGAGAATTCATCGCCATACCTTTGCCCTGTCGGTTCGACAATCGTTCCGTCAGTCAAACTTCAAATTCATCTACGATGAACCAATTCAATTTCCAAGACTGCCGTAAGGCAGTGAACCAAGTCACTTTCCGTCCAACTGCTCAGCGTAAGGCAGCGGCCATGAAGCTTCTGCAAGAAGCTATGGACTTCGTAACTAACCTCGAAGAGGTTAAAGAAACGAAGCCGAAAGCCAAGAAACGTCGTCGTAAGACGACGAAGAGAACACCTTCACAGAAGGTGGCTGACCAAATGGACAGGGCTTCACTCAAGACCAACGAAGTTGGGCCAATCAAGCCCAAAGCGGCGAAGCCGAAAGCCTCGGTCAAGGCGGCGGCCAAGGCGGCGCAGGCCGTGAGTGAGCACACTGGGGCCGCTGCTAAAGCAGCCAAGAAAGCCGAAGCCAAGGCTGATGACTCACGACTCTCTTCCTTGGAAGAGAAGATTGAGATGCTGACCAACTTGGTGGCCTTGCAGATGCAGGGTGAGCAGGCCGCGTCAGTCGAGACTATCAGTCTCGAAGAGCTTCCCTTCCAACTCTAATCTGTATGTATCTCTTAGTACACACTCTCTTCATTTATGAAGAGTGTGTACTTAGAGAGACAACACTCAACTCAAACTTCAATTAAACCCTTTTCCCATGAATGCATTTGCATCTACCCGCCGTCAGCTGATTGCTGACATCCTCAACTCTCACCTTTCTTTCGAAGCAGTCCGAGCCACCTCTACGTGGGACGAACTCACCTGCCTTGAGCAGATGACTCTGGAAGAACTTGTGGATATGTAATATCCATTCCCAGGTACACTGATGAGCCTTGAGTAGGCGAAACACCCCCTTGGGGTGTCTGTATCAAACTTCAATTTTCTTTCAGATGGCATCATTGCAATCTCTTTACATCTCCTTGCAGTCAGGCGAGGGCTTCAGCGTAAACGCTGACCAAAAGACCTTTGCGGGGCGTGGCTTCGCAGTAGGTGGAACCGAGGTTCCGTCTCTTGTCGAAGACAACGACAATCTTTCTTTCAATCGGTTCTCTGCCGCCATGCAGAACATGGCATCGAAGATGCTTGACCCAGACACTCAGGTGATCGGTGGGTGGGTAGACGAAGGCAAAGCCTACATCGAAGTTTCCGACGTAGTTCGTAGCAAGTACGTGGCCTTGGAACTTGCGAAGCACCGAAACGAAATTGCAGTCTACGACTTCCAAGCGCAGGCAGAGGTACGGAACCCTCACTTCGTCAGTGGTGTTTCCACCACGAAGGTGAGTGTGCCTGCACGTCAAACCGAAACTCAAACAGCATGAAGACCTACGAATACACCTGCTACCTTGGCCGTGACCGCGACGATTGGAGCGAAGGTCAAGTGGAGGCTCTCACCTTGGAAGATGCAGTTCGTCAGATTAGCGCGGAGCTTTACGGGACGGGCTACACCCTGAAAGGGAGTAGTGTCAAAGTAGTTGATAGTCAGTAACTTAAAACCATTCACATGAAGAAGAACTTCAACATCGTGTTCGTGACGTTCGTTGCGTACCTGGCTACCTTGGTAGCAATCTACCTCCTCAATCTCTAAGAGAGTATCAGTATATATATCTCTCTGAACGTAGTGAAGAGAGTATATATATACGATACCTCTCAATGTCAAACTTCAAACTTCAAACCATGGATTACTCCGCTGTCCGCAAAGCCTTCGAGGGCTTGGACGAATCAGAACGGCTCATCAAAGCCAACGACTTCATCAAGGCGATGACCGACAAGGGCATCCCCGTACCTCACTGCATGCAGTACCTGCAAGATGCAGGGGTCATGTCAGACACCGAAATCGTTCACTCACTTACATTTTGACATGGATGAGCAAGTCAGAAACTACGACACCTGCCACAAATGTGGTGGAGTCGGCATCCTCCTCTACTCGGACTGCGACGGCCACGATTGGCACCACGATTACGAGTGTGAAGATTGCGAAGCAACGTGGGGCATCGGCCTCGAACTCACCCCAACCACCAGAAACAATGACATTGGATAAATCTAACTTCCCCACCATCGGCTCTGCCGTCCTGTACCTGAACGGATGGCACTACGGAGAGTTCCTCGACCGACTTAACGTGGTCTCACGCCACGACCCTGAATGGATTAGGAACATCGCTGACACCATGATGATGTTCGATTGGGAGGACGAAGAGACCAAGAGGTCGATGTTCAAGTGGTCGCTCAAAGAAAAATATGTAATGGCAGTAAATGGTTAATTGAAGTTTGACCACGAGGGGGTAACTACCTGAAACGTCAGGCCGCCCCCTCACTTTTTTAACTGAAGCGTCAGGCCACCCCCTGACTTTTTTCAAGGGAGTGCTTGGTAGCACACGTATGCTGTAAATAAGAAACAGCGAAAGGAGGCGTTCGATTCCCCTCCTCCCTTCTATAGTATGTATGTATGTATACTCTCTGAACAGAGTGAAGAGAGTATACATACAGACAATACTTATCTCAATTCAATTTTTCAAACTTCAATTCAATCAGCATGAACTACACCCTTGTCCTGTGGCCCGAGTCACAGACCTACATGGATGAGCCATGGTTCGACGACCACGCCATCCTTGCCGACTACGATTCAGTCGGTGAATCTCAAGCCTACTTTATTCCAACCGAACACATCAAGTCATGAAACTATATGCAGTAATCCACGGAGTATGCGGCCTGTACGAAGGCTACTCCGACACCACCTGTGAGTTCTTCCCCAAGCGGGGCTTCGCAGACAAGCACATCGCTCAAACCCTTGACGAGTACCGCAAGGACGACATGTGCGTCAACATCGACCATTCAACTGCAGACGCTGTGTACGTCACGATGGACCGCGACCCTGACAACTACAAGGCCTGCGTCCCATCAGACATGGACCACGACGACTACGTGGCAGAGAACATGGACGACGTGAGTGTCGAGGTGTTCCAAGTCATCGAACTTGATGTCTCACGCTACGAAGGCAGTGGCACCACCGAGCACATGTGGCTGACGTGGGACCAACAGGATTGCAGTGTGGCATGGGACTACAAGCCCCTGTGTATGTCACTTGTGGCTCGTGTCTCCTCCGATGTGATGGACAACACAAGCGGTGACTCTCATGTCAACTGCATGAACAGCCTTGAGCAACTCAACGAGTTCATCTCCTCTGTGTACTACCGCAACGAGGCCTTCATCGACATCGACGACTACACCATGCACGCTTTCCGTATCCCCAAGAAACTCAAGACCGATGAATGAACAACCCTACGACTACGCCGCCAACTACCTCCGCTCCCTTGTGTACTGGATGGACAGGCGACCTGAATCCCTGAACGACGGCATGACCGTTGAGCAAATCATGAATCAATACAATCAACACCGAAACGCATGACTATCGAATCACAGACAGACCTCGACATCCGAGTGGCAGTCAGCGACTGCTTCAATGCCAACAGCCTTGACACCCACGTCAAGAGTGCATACCAACTACTTCAGAAGTACCTACGTCAGACCCACGGGTTCACTTACGATCAGGTGGACGAGGTAGTGGACCGCATCGAAGAGCAGGTGGCAGAACACATCATCAGTATTCACGAAGAAACCCAAGTATAATGGACGTAAAGGACTTCATGTTTGTATGCGACGATTGCGGTGTTGACCCTCTCGTAGCATCAGAGGACGAGGGTGTGAAGAACATCCTCAAGACACCAACCTCAAGCGTAAACCAACAGCTCATGCTGTCGGGCTACCTCCACAAAAACTACAACCAATGACATCAGTACAAGAAAACAAGAACGAACTCGAAGCCGCCGTGCGGTACTGCGAGTCAGCCATCAGCCGTGCCAACGCCACCATCGAGTCGATGGAGTTCCGTCAGCAGGCAGCCAAGAAATCATGGCACGAACAGACAGGGCGTGAGTCCGCCCTTGGATATGCGGTGAACGACCTCAAAATCAAGAACGAGGAACTCAAGAGTGAACTCGACGAGCTATCCAAAGCATACAAGGACTCCACTCACGAGGAAGTCACCATGAAGAAAGCATGGCGTGAGCAGAGGGAAATCGTAGCCCTGCGTGACGACCAGATTGCTATGCTTGAGCGACGACTCGCCAAGAAGGACAACCCCTATCCCTTCAAAGAGGGAGACCTTTACTACGTATTCAATCAGCTCGACGGCACATGGATTGAGTCAGTATGGGATGACGAGTCAGAGCGCATCCACGACAGCCCAAGTATTCCAAATCACCCACACAGGGTGTACTTCACGGTCGATCAGAAGAACGTCCTTGACAAATTCAATTCAGAATCCTAATTAAAACCCTTAAACACAATACACTATGAGATTTTTTGAGACAAAAAACTACGACGAGTTTGCATTCATGGATGGCAATCGCCTTATCGTTGAGTCAAACGTTAAACGATTTATGAAAATTATTGAGGAGAACAACCTTCACGACGAGGTAGAGGTGAACCCCATGAAAGTGAATGGCAAATGGGTTATTGTTGATGGACAGCACCGATTCCTGGCGCACAAAAGGCTTGGCATTTCTGTGCCATGCGTAGTAAAGCGCAGAAATGTTGAACTGAAAGGAATCATCGACATAAACACAGTCCGCAAGCAGTGGAACATGCTCGACCGAGTGAAAAGCTGGGCCACTCTTGGCAACAAAAACTACCAAAGGTTGCTTGACATTTGGACTGAGCTTAACGCTATTCATGCAGTGCCCGTAGGGACGGTAGCCAAATTAGCTCAGGGATCCCTTGCAAACTCATCAATCTCAGGACAAAAGGCAAACTTGAGCGATGGGTCTTGGGAGTTTTTATCAGACGAAAAGCATATCCGAAAGGTCTTCAATGAGTGTCTAAAGTTCGTTCCCTTCCACGAAAAAGTGATGTCCGACACATTCGTTCACTGCATACAAACCCTCATGACTAATCAACCTGGGTTCGACATCAAGCGAATGTACTCTTCCGTCAAATCAAACCCTCACAAGTTTGTGCGTGCTGCCCGCAAGCAAGACATGCTTCGGAATCTTGAAGACGTGTACAACTTCAACCGAACTCACGACAACCGATTGTTCTTCGACATAAACAACCTGTGACAGACGAATACCTTGACCGCAAGTGGGCGGAGATCGAGGAGAGGTTGCGGCGCTTTGAGGCGACCGCTTCCTCTCACGACAAGATGATGCTTGACTGCATGGTCCGTGATTGGGAGGCCAAGATGAAACTAAAACTACAGCAACATGAAACGATACAGAGTACGCTTCCACCTAGCCAAAGGTGACAACTACATGAAGTGGCAAGTGTTTGATAAGAAGCACAATACAAAGGATTACTTCGACCCTAACTCTAAGTCACTCATCATGAAGGATTGTGAACTAGGCAATCACCCCACGACTGCAAAAAAAATCTACAACGGGGACAACAAAACGGTGTGCGCATGGATATCTTGCGACGACTATCAGGCATGGGACAACGATAGGCTCACACTAAAAGCAGACGCTATGACCCACTACAAGTACAACCCCAAAAAGAATCCACATTGGTTTACCGACACCCACGAAAACAGGGACGGCCTGAAGTTCAAGACAATGATCACCCAAAACAGAGCAGTATATGGATAAGTATATGCGGTTCCTCAGAACCCTCATCAAAGCCGAAAACAAAAGCAAGCGTAATCGACGACGACTTATGGAGCGCGAACTAAACAAACTACATGGAGAACCAAAGCAAGAAGAGAACGGAGATAATTGAATGGATGGAGGAGTACCTCGACGGAACTAACCCTGAGCTCACGGCACTGGGCTTCATCAAGGCAGACATACAAGAGTATGGATTCGATGGTTGGATAGACCTCAACCCCGAGGTCGTCATTGACTCCTTCTATGAGACCACCGAAGAGATGTCAGAGATGTTGATAGGAGAACTCAAGACGGTACTCAATCAAGAGCAAGCCCTAGATGAACTAGGCATCGAGCAGACCATGAAGATAGACCAGAAAGAACTAGTCTCTTCTTTCCGAGATGGCATGCTCGACATTTTCAAATCAATGCAAATTTATTTCGATGTCAAACGACAAGCAGAGACCGACTATCATAGGCGTTAAGATCCCGCAGATACTAGACAACATACGAATCGCATTCGAGTATGAGATGGGTGAGTATGTAGAACCATCAAGCAGACTGCGAAACAAGGTGGAGCTGCGTGCTGCACTAGTCAATGCTGCCCGTCCGTATGGGACATGCCGCCAACTCGCAACCATGATCGGCAAATTAGATCACTCAAGCACTATACACTGTGGCAATCAACACGAGGTGTACTACAACAGCTCCCCGCAGTACCGATTCAACTATGCTAAGGCGCTTGAAGTTGTGGAGACTTTCGCACGACGGCACCAACTATTACCCAGGAGTAACCATCAGATTGGTGGTGCAGTAAGCATGCAATCAGAGATTGAAACCATCAACCTCACCATACTATCACTACAAAAGAGACGCAATGCGCTCATAGAAAACTTGGATAAGAAGAGATCCGTCAGTACATTTACCACCGCTTGAACACATCAAATCAATTTAATTCATGTCTAATTACAAGTTCAAGACCACGAACATCCGTGGCAAGCAGTACGTTGAAGTCAACGAACGCATCAAGTTCTTTCGTCAAGAAGAACAATACAAGAACTGGACAATCATGTCTGAGTTCCCCGTCATCGACGCTGACAACTGCGTGTGTAAGTGCACCATCGCAGATAACTCTGGCCGTGTCATTGCCACAGGGCATGCACACGAGGAGCGTAGCTCATCCAACATCAACAAGACCAGCTTCGTTGAGAACTGCGAGACCTCTGCCGTGGGGCGAGCACTCGCACTCCTCGGAATCGGCATCGACGCTTCTATTGCGTCAGCTAATGAAGTCGAAGAGGCAATCGCCAAGCAGCAAGCCATGGTCGACGACCCTAGGGTTCAGAAGCTTTCCAAAGCGCTCGACGCGCCTGTAGAAAACATCATGGACAAGGCGGTCGGGTACATCAAGTCCCAGACCGACAAGAAGAAGGCGTTCGAGGCGATCACCAAGAAGTATGGTGACCAGCTGAGTGCCAAGCAAGTAACAGGACTCAAGAAGTTCGTGCGATGAAGGTGAGCGTCAACACCACTGGTGTTCTGATGCCACTCCAGGGTAGGGGAAAAGAAAACAAGCTGATCCCTTGGTCCATGATCAAGAAGGAATCCGTTGTCCCTGCCGTCAAGCATTGCACAAACGACAAGCACGGACTGGACATCTACATGGTCCGCAAGGTTGTCAACGGTGAGGAACACAACTCGATTCACTTCTCGGAGAGAGAGGCGCTGAAGGCTGTGGACCTTCACCTCATCAACAACGGGAAGGAACCCAAGTATATCCTGAAGCGCAAATGACTATGCGAGAACAACTAACGGAGCGGGTGGGCAAGCCCCACCTCTCCTACTCCTCTATGAAGTACGCCCTCGGAGACATGCGTCTCTGGGAGATGTACATGAGGGGGCAACTCAAGAAGGAGTCAGAGGCTCTGTACTTTGGATCTCTCTACGACCTGCTGTTATTCGAACCAGAAAAATTCAACGATGTCTACTACACTCTCGATGACTCTAGCATTTGTGAGTCTATTGGCGGCGCTAGTCCTAGGTCTACAAAACGATACAAGGAATGGAAAGCAGAAGCCTTACAGACGACGCACAACGCAGACAAAATCTTGGCAAGCGAAGCGGACGTCAAGAAGGCACACGAGATGATCCAACGCCTGAAGGAGTGCGGCCTGTATGACAAGCGATTCGCAGGTGGCAAGTATCAGGTAGAGTTCAACGTTGATGTCGATGGCGTCCCCCTCAAGGGGTTCCTCGACTGCTTGCAGGAAGGCGATTACATCGTGGACTCCAAGTCCTCACGATCGATCGACAAGTTTAGGTACGACGTCAATAGCTGGAGCTATGACATCCAAGCCTACATCTACACTAAGGTCTTCGGACTCAAGGATTTTTATTGGGTGGTGCAGGAGAAGGCTTACCCCTTCTACCCTGCTGATGTTAAGTGTTCAGAGGAGACTCTGTTCCGAGGCGAGATGAAGTTCCACCAAGCCCTAGAAAACATTCAGAAATACCTCAATGAAAAGCAACGTTCAGAAGAGCACTTCGCTGAGTTCGTCGTTTAAGACATGGCTCCGCGTAATTAAAACAGTTACAGTTATTTACATTTTTCATTTATTCATTACCAATTTTCTTTACTCATGAGCGATAAGCAATATGACTCCGTACTCGTCGGATACTGCGAGGAACCACGTTACTACGAAGAGAACCTCTCTAGCTGGAGCGTTAAGTTCAAGAAGTCGGAACTCCAAGAGATGATCGACAAGTACTCCACCAATGTAAACGAGCAGGGCCAGGGCGGAAACGTCTACGTCAAGTTGTTCTTCAGCAAGAACGGCAAGCCTTGCTGTTCTGTGTTTGATCCGAACAGCGCGGCTGCTCAAGCCAAGCGTGCCGAGAAGCAGGCACAGAAGTCACAGCCTGTTGCTGAGACTGATGACCTGCCATTCTAATAAGGCACCTATCTACTACATGACCGCTCGTGTCGCCTTCAAGAAACGGAAGGTTGTACACGAGCGTGTTGTGTGGATAGTATCTGTCTTTGACAACCCGAATGACATACGCATCTACGACCACAAGACCATGCACAGACTGGAGACAGAGCTGTATGGTAAGAACGCCAAGTCGGAGAAGAACATTATCATTCGTGAAGTGCTAGACAAGAAGCTTATATCGTATTCAAATCTCTCTTCTGATGAACACAGAAAGCAAAATCAAAGCCAAGTGCAAGGCACTTGAGCAGTTGTTGTTAGAGAAAAACAAAAGTTATGGAGACGCATCTATTGAGCCACTCAATGTGTTCTCAAAGGTCAACGCCGTGACAAGTATCAAGTGCAGGATTGATGACAAGCTCAAGCGAATCATGAATGCCAGCATTATCGAAGACACCGAAGACACCATACAAGATCTCGCAGGTTACCTAATCCTCTTAATGATTGCAAAAGACAATGCAAGTAACGATATTCAAAAACGTATTCGACAAGAAGCACCCGCATCACATTCCACTACAGCGAGCACTGGAAAGGATTCAGAACGGGAAGTCGAGTACTTTAGTGACTGAAGTACGAGAAGGTGACAAAGAGAAAAAGAAAGAGCTCCCCGTTGTTTGTTTCAGCGGGGAGTTTTCGTCTCGATCTGACGAGGCGTTGTTTGAACATTCGGGTTTCATTGTCCTCGACTTTGATCACGTGGATGTTGACTCGACCAAGCGGGCTCTTGCCACGGATGATTTTATTCAGTCGTGCTGGACGTCACCTAGTGGAAACGGAGTCAAGGCACTTGTTCAGATCACGCATCCTGAACGGCACCGAGACCACTTCCGTGCGCTCATCAAATACTTTGAGCGGACACACGGACTTGAGCTAGACGAGTCAGGCATCAACGAGTCACGAGCTTGCTTCGAGTCTCACGATCCTGACATCATCATCAAGGATGACTACCAGAAGTTCGGTCACTTCACGACCGAGCACGCTGAAGCGCAGGTTCCAACCAACGAAGCCTACGACTTCACGGACTACATGAAGCTCAACCTGGCGGCGCGTATGATTCGCAACGCCCCCGATGGTGACAAGCACCGTGTCCTAGTCAATGCCTCTCGCCTGTGTGGTGGATACATCGCGGCAGGAAAGATGGAACACGAGGAGGTTGTTCGCATCCTCCATCGTGAGATATGCAAGAGAGACGTTGAGTCTGAGGAGCACGCGCTCAACACGATCCTTGATGGGATCGAGATTGGCAAGCGCATGCCGATCAGGGACATCATCGCTGAGGAGAAGGCGGTCCAAAGGGAGATGCTACTGAACGATGGCGACATGTCGTTCATCTCGTCTGACGACGAGGACTTCAGATGGATTGACGACTACTCGCAAGGCAAGGTGCAGGTTGGCCTCGACACAGGAGACCCCAAGCTTGACGAGTACTTCCGTTACAAGAAGGAGTTTGTCATCATCAACGGTCACTCCAACGTGGGCAAGACGACAACCATGCTGTACATGATTGCCAACTCAGCCGTGCGGCACGGGTGGAAGTGGGTGCTGTACTCTTCGGAGAACAGAACCGCATCCGTTAAGATGTCTCTCATGCAGTTTGCCATGGACAAGAAGGCTTCCGATATGACTTACTTGGAGCGCCGTCAGGCATACAAGTGGGTGAACGAACACTTCGTGGTGATCAACAACAACCAGGTCTATGGATACAGCGACATCATCCTGTTCGTGGAGAAGGTCATGAAGCAGCAGCAAGTAGACGCCATCTTCGTCGACCCATACAACAGCCTCAAGCTGGACATGGGGCAGAAGGGAGTGTCGAGCCACGAGTACCACTACGAGGCAGCGTCAGAGTTCTTGACATTCAGCAAGGCCAACGACATGGCTGTGTGGCTTAACATGCACGCCGTTACTGAGGCACAGCGCCGCAAGGGTGACGACGGTCTACCCATTGCACCATACGCTGAAGACACAGAGGGTGGTGGAAAGTTCGTAAACAGAGCAGATTGCTTCCTTACGATTCACCGAAAGGTTCAATCGATGGAGCCTGACATCCGCAGGATGAGCGAGATACATGTTCGCAAGGTGCGTGATGTGGAGACAGGCGGTAGACCCACCGCTTTGGAGGATCCATACTGCCTGATGATGAACCTTTCCCACACTGGATTCACAGACAGAGTCGGTAGACGTGCTCTCTATCAGGCGATTAGCTTTCCTGAAGAATCAACCATGCCCATCAACTTGAGCTTCATGTCTTGACTTTGAAAAATTCCCTTGGTAACTTCATTAAATGAAGAGACAGAGGAAGACTACAAAGAAGCGTACCAGCGCTCGCAAGAAGCAGCTGGGACGATACGCATCTTCTATCGAGAAGTACTGTGCTGATCAGCTCAAGGAATATGGGTTAGCTTTTGATTACGAAGAGCACACCTTTGAGCTGCAGGAGAAGTTCCGCTTCCCCAACAAGTACTTTAAGATGACAGCGAAAGGTAAGGAGATGACGGACCGTAGCGGGTCCGTCGTACTCCCTATCACATACAAGCCTGACTTCGTGGGTCGAGACCATGATTGGATCATAGAAACCAAAGGGTATCTACCGTCTCACCATGACTTCCCCATGAGGTGGAAGCTTTTTCTTAACCATTTAGTTGGAAAGCAGGCCAATACGATTGTATTTTTAGCCAAGAACGCCCGTCAAGTAGACGAAGCTGTTCAGCAAATCTTACAATCAATCAAAGATGGAGACATCTAAGCTAAGCGATTACTTCTATCTGGCTTGCGATAGGATTCACCAGGTCATTGACGACCTGTATGAATCTTTGCATGACGAAGATGGAGCGCCGCTACTATCCTCTGACGAGGTAGACCAGGCAATGGAGGGGATCAAGTCTTCTATTTATCAGGAGCTAGACTTGATAAAGTCCATCATCGATGAGCACGAAGGTCAGCAGTAATCGCAGAGCCTATAGCTCATCTACGGGTCGCATGGCCGAGGTTAGATTTGTTAGGGCCGCAAGAAAGAAAGGCCTGCTTGTGACTAAGTCCTCACACACAGAGGATAGGCACTCCCACATAGACTACTGGCTTGCCATCGGGCCTGACAAAAGATGGGGGGTGGACGTGAAGGGAAACAATTTACCAGACGAGATCTGGTGTGAGTTCAAGAACGTCCAGGGCAAGGACGGATGGATGTACGGCGGCGCCCACATCATAGCTTTTGATATGCCAGAGGAAGGCGGGTTCTCCATAGTAGACAGGGAGGAGCTTGCCTTTTTTTGTGAGAAGCACGTAAAGGATGAGGCGGTGTCCAACAAGAAGGATGCCTACCTAAAAAAGTACACCCGTAAGGATAGGCAGGACGTGATAACGATACTTAAACTGCACGATATCAAGTCGTTGCTGTCCTATAGAGTGTGGGAATACGATCAAAGATATTGACTATCTTTATCGGTCCATGAAAACAAACAGGCACAAGAAGATCAAGATGAAAATCGATAAGCTCCTCCAGCAAAACGCCAGCTATCAGGCGCAGCACACATGTGTCACCAACTCTACTGAAGAGAAGAAGAGGATCAACGAATACTGCGACGAGAACTTCATTGAGCCAATCAGAGATATCGACTGCCGAACCTACGACTTGCTGAAGAAACAGAGCGATTAAAAGTCGCTCATCAGAACCTCGTCGACTGCTTCCTGAACATCATCTTTGCTGGCCTCAAGTGTCATCATGATGTTGGCTTGAAATCTCTTGATCTCTTCTCCCTCATTGAAGACTACGATGGTCGGGACCACAACGATCTTGTGCTCCGCCTGCATCGATGGGTTGGATGCAATGTCTATGCGAGATGTCTCGCAGTCGCTAAGGCTTTCGATCCAGGGTACGCTGTTGCTTGAGTTGAACGAGGCGTTGAACTCAATTACGCATACACCTGATGAGCATACTTCCTTATCCTCCGCAACGTCCACATAGGTGGCCGCCAAGAAGAACGCAGAGAATGCAAACAGGGTTAAGGTTGCTTTCATTGATCATTTCAGTTGGTCTATTTTTTCTTCAATTCGCTTGATGTCTTCCTTGATCTCAGTGATATCCTCTTGTGTGCTCATGATTGTCTGACGGACTAGCTGGTCCTTCATGTCAAACTCCATGCGTGTAATGTCTGGGGCCAAGGGGGCTGGCAATTCTTTTGCTTCTGCGATGTCTGCTTGCAGGGCAAACCACATGGCCACGATTGTGCCAATCCCTGCTGCTGCCATGCCTATTGTCTTTAGGTCTAGTGTGATCTTGGTATCCTCCCCTATCTGCTGAGCCATATCAAATTATTACGTAGTTGATTCCCAGAGAGAAGTCGTGCCATGAGCGATCCCAATACTTATGGAACTTGCCCTCTGCAAACACGCCGAAACTCTTGTTAAATCTTTTACCAAAGATAAGGCCGCCAGAGTAATCCAACCACTGCCCGCTGTTGACGAACCTGTGATACGAGTACTCTCCGTCTGTGTCCAAGTGATACGGGACTAGGTTGCCCCAGCTGTGTACCCAGAAGTTCTTGGTGAAGTGGTAGTAATCAAATCCAACTACCACAGAATGAACTAGTTGATTGTCAAGCTCACCTCTCTTTTTGTCTACGTAATCTTCGAGAGCCTGAGGGACAACAACCTCCTCCCACACTTCGTAGCTGCTGGCTACGAGTGTCCCGTCGGGGCTGAAGAACTCCCCTGTATTCACATCAATACTGTACCCCTCTTGCAGGGCGAGAGAAGTGAAGTGAAGTTGATTGTTGTCAAGCAGCCACTCATTCAAAGGGTCGTACCCGTATGGCTCTGACAGTCGCTGCATGATGCCAGCGTTCAAGGACAGCTTGCCGATCTTAACTCTGCCCCTCTGTGATGCCTCGAAGTATCGCACATCTGCGAAACCATCCTGCAAGAACTCAACCTTGGTGATCCACTTGTCGGCCACATACCTGAGGAAGTAGTCCTGGTCCAGGTAGTTAACACCTTGCTGCCTTCTGTAGTCCCCCTCGAACAGGAACTCAAAGCCGCTCACCTTTCCAATGGTGGCGGCATCCCCGTATGACTTCTCTGTTCCGTTGTAAAATGTGTTGGCTCTGTTCTCGTAGCCAAATCGTGCGATCTTACGGACCCCTGCTGTAAGAGAGTAGTCAAACGGAGTCTCGATTACATCCGTCTGCAATCCATTGGACACAGAGAATACCTCTCTGTCCGACAGTGAGTTACCACCACTGAAAGCGGTGTAGAACGTAGCGAACTTGAATGCCTTCTTGATTCCCTGACCTGACGCATTGAAGCTCAGCAACAGGATCAATATGGTTGCGATGTATCTCATTGCTTGACAATTCTTTCTACCACGACTCTGCCCTTGTAGTTGATGACGACTTCGTACAGTCCATTAGGGAGCGATCTAAGATCGATCTGCCCCGATGTAGTGCCAGATACTACGATCTGACCAGAGGCGCTGTAAACGTCTGCAAATGCTCCGACAGGTGCCTGGAAGTTGATGACATCTCTAGTCGGGTTGGGCCATAACTGAACGCGGGTATAGCCCATGTCCTCCACGTTGGTCACACCCTGACTACAGTATTCGTACATCTCAATGCACACCGCATCCCACCCCACCTCGCAACAATAAGGGTCAACCTCGATCACCCATGAGTAGCAGTAGTCGTTGGCCCAGTATGGTTCCCCTGGGCCAGTGATACATCCCGCATCGTACAGGCACTCCTCGTTGGAAGGGACGTTGGCGTACACGTTGTAGTTAGCTGCGTCCAGATCCATGCAGCCAGGCATCGGAGAGATGCAGCTGCCGTTGTCTGTGTTGGCCATCGGGTTGTAGTTGATGGCGGTAGGTATGGTGCACCCGTAGATGAACTCGACGCAGCTGTTGTTCTCTGTGTTCGCCTCCTCATTGTAGTTGAACATGGTCGGGTCAGTACATCCGAACACTACCTCTTCGCACTCTGATGGATCGGTGGCTGATTCGTTGTAGTTGTAGGCGGTGGGGTCTTGGCACCCCACAACTTCGAGCTCGTCACACACACCGTCTCCGTCTGTGTCGTTGATGCACTCGTTGTCGCATCCGTAGTACTCAATCGGGAAGGTGCAGTCTCCATCCACGTTTGCTTCAGGGCTGTAGTCACAGGCAAAGCTAAGCGTGCAGCCTACGATGCCCTCTACGCAGAAGTCTCCGCACACGGGGATACCATCGTATTTGAATGGGAACTTCTTGATGGCGTCGGACCATGGATTGGTCCCGCCCTCCATGAATACGCCATCGGGTCCATCGAAGTAGAACCCGCACTGGGAGGCTGTGGTTTCAGCGTTACCCTGCGTGAAGAACATGACCCTGACTGCCTCTCCAGAGTATAGAGGTATCTGAATCTCTTTCTCAAACTCGTCGCTAGGGTACATGGTAAACGGTCCCCAGATCTCGTCGCCCTGCTGAACCCCAACCCAGCTACCAAACCAACCATCACCTGCTCCGTCCGTAAGTGTCAGAGTAAAGTCACAGTTGTCTTCTGTCTCCAGTGTGTTGGCATCCTCATTGAAGTTAATTGCCTGAGGATCAGTGCATCCCAGTATCACCTCTGTCTGGCAAGATCCGTCGTCGATCACGGCGCTCGGATCGTACTCAGTAAACCATGAGTCGGTACACCCCTGAGGAACGGGAGGGAAACATGGGTCGATCATGATAGTATCACTTGACACTACTTCGTACTGCGTAGTATCGCCTACGTAGTACAGCGTCTGTCCACACAGGTTGGAAACAAGCAGGTTGCCATCAACACCACCATAGCAGCTACCGCACATCCCGTCTCCGAAACTGTCGTAGACATTGACCACGAAGTCTGATCCGATAGGTAGGCACACAGCCTCTACAACGGGAGCGCCTACAATAGAATAGCCTGACCCCTCAGCAACCACTTCACCGTCTGGGATTGTGACTAGATCCCAGCTGGTCTCAGCTGCGTAAGTGTCAGGCGTAACTGTAACAAGGATATTGTTGTATCCTTCTTCGCATTGCACAGGCGGGAAGTCGCAGGGTGCAGGGGCGTTGGCCCATGGGTGGTAGTTGATTGCACCCGCCTGCATACAACCAAAGATTGGTGGCGGACAGGCAAGCACTTCGAAAGGAATGGTTTGCTCTGAGGTACTGAAGTCATACACCGTGGTGTCTAACTCACAGGTGTTGATCGAGAACCAGCCCTCCCCGAAGCCACAACAGATGCCATCGCCAAAAGAATCGTAGATGGTAAAGGTGTACTCACCAAGAGGCAGTGGAAGAAACGCCTCGACATACGGGAACTCCCCCTGAAGCGGAGCAGACCCCGCAACTATCGCGTTGCTTGAGTCTCGAACTAGCCATGTGGTTTCTTGCCCATAGCCATCTCCCTGAATAGCAATAGACACCCATCCCTGCTGCGCTACCGCAAACAGAGGCATGAGAAAGATGATGCCTATCAGCCGCTGCATGACTCGCAGTCTTCTGGGCTGTCGATGTTGCAGGTGATTTCTCCGTCTTCAATCTTCTTCTCCTGCTTCTTCAGCTTGTCCTGGTCCAAGAAACCGATGTCGTCAAACTCTTCTTCCATAATTACTTTTTTGCTTTTTCGATTGTGCGACCAGCGAAGTATGCACCAAATGCTGTTAGCATTAAAACCTGCAACAAATCTACATAAGAATCCTTGACGTTAAATGCCCAGTTGTCCATGCTATCGGCCACCATGGTCACCATAAACATGCTCATTAGAGCGATCAAAGTGACAGGCCTAATCATCTTAGCCAGCTTCACGTCGCTGCCCATATCGGCCTTCCATCTCTCGGTTACGTTGCTCTGGAACTGGATCTCTGCATCGACAGCAGCCACCCCTTCGTCTGTGTTTACGTCAGGGTCTTTGTCAATAAGATTCTTTACAATACCTAAGCCACCCTTGTCGGGCAGAAGGTCGCCCACCACGTCTAAAACGTTGGGCGCCTTTGACTTGAGCCACTTACCGAGGCCCGTGTCTTTGATTTTATTTCCTGAGTCTTTCATGTATCTCGTTGTATTCCATGACTAATTTTCTTTCTCTCTCTTGCAGTCGTGCAGTTTCGTTGACTCGCTCGATGTAAGGCAGGGAGTCCAATGTTCTCCGCTTGGCCCTGAGCGCCTTGAGTTTCTTCTCTACCGACTTCATCTTCTTGTCCAGCTTTGCTACACCCCTGTACCTTCCTGGCTCGTCTACCTTGCCCTTCTTCAACTCCTTGTAGAGCTGCATAACCTCGCCCTTGTTCGAGTCGTATAGGTCGAAGTCGTAGTAACGAGACGGTTCACCGTACACCTTCCGCAAGAACGGAATGTCATTGGCTTGCATCTCAACCTTCTCGCCCTGTGTAATCATCTGACCAATCGCATAGGTAGACTCAGCACCACGGATACCGAACTGTCCAAGACCGCCGATGTAGTACTCGAACGGATACCAGAACAAGTCAGGGTTGACATCAGCAGAACCGCTTACTTGCTTGCTGCCGCCAGTAGCTTCGTTCAACCACTGGAACATGCTCTTAATGGCACGCGGCGATCTAAACGCAAGCTCAGCCTCGGGACGCTTGGCCCCCACAGGGAATTGAGTTTGGTAAACCCTCGACCCGAAGTATGTTTCATTGACTGCCATCTCAACCAGTGGCTTAAACACTGTGGGTGCTGCACCCTTGGCGATGTACTTGGCAAAGTTTTCTGACTGGCCAAAGCTGATTGGTGAGAACGAGCTGAATGCAGAGTTTGCAACAAACCACATGGCATCATCGACATCTCTCTCCCCAGCCATGGACTCAGCCATCGCTGTACCGAAGTTGGAGAACACGTTGTACCCGTATGGGAGTGGGATCTTGACGTAGTTTTTACCGTCGTACATCATGATCAAGTTGCGTTCCTTCTCGTAGTCAGGGATCTTGTTGTAGAACAACTCACCATCTTCGTCCTCGTCGGACAACGCCATGTTCAGCATGGCGATAAGTCCTGACGTCAGAGCCAACCCCATCATAATCTTCTGTGGCGTGCTCAGCTCCTTGCTGAATGTGCCATCCACATTCTCCACTGTCTTGAGCTTGCCAAGAGATCTGAAGAGCCTGACGCTACCCTGAATCGAAGCGTTAAAGAACAGGTAGTATGCGTTGGCTACGGCTCCGTACTCACCAGACTTGTTGAAGTTTACGGTGATGTTCTTTGCGAGCTGGGCTGCGTCTTCTCTAGAGACGCCAGCCTCACGAGCCTCGATGTATGATGACAGCCTGATGCTGTTCTCGAACGCATCGTTCACATTCTCAATGTGTTGCAGAGAATTTTTCTCCATCCACTTGATGGCCTTCTTCGCTTTGTTCCCCTCGTTGGTTTCGAGGTCAAGCTCGGCTGCGATATCCTGAAGAGGCTTGACGAATCCCCATCCAGTCTGACCTCCATCAGACTTAAACTCATCGAGATACTTGGCGATCACTGGGTCTAGTTCCTGTCCCGCCACGTCACTCTTTAGCAATGCTTTCAGGGTGCTGGGTACACGCTGGATAATCTTTCTAGCAACAGAGTGCTTGCCTTTGATGGCTCCGTCCTCAAGCTCTGCTTCTGCAATCGCGTTAGGTATAGCTGAGAGGATGTCTCGCGAGAAGTTGCCCACGATAAATTCAGGGTTGCGTGTGGTGAATGCAACTCTCAAGAAGTTTGCAGGGGCAGCCATTAGCTTAGACAAGGCGTCCATCTTCTGGACTCCCATACCTTTGAGGTTGCTTGCGAGTGACTCGTCTTTAAAGATGATGAACTTCTGCTCTCCGTTGATACGGACACCCACGGCCCTGTCTGCGTTGGTAACGGGCACGTTGTCTGATACGTTCCAGAGGTTGGTGTTGGGGTTACCTTCAGCAAGCTTGTAGAGAGACTGAAGTGCCTCGTTTCTTCTTGCCTTGATTGTAACCGCACCGCTCTGCTGGATGACCTGAGCCACGATATTTTCTGCTTTGGTCTTTCTGCCTCCAGCTTTCTTTGTGGTCGATCCCTTGACGTGAAAACCAATACCGCCTGTGGGGTATGGGTAGTTGTCTACATCTTGTGAGTCGGTTGCGACGCCAGCCAAAGGGACGTAGTTCTTAAACATCTTCTCGAACGCATCGATGCGGGCGTCGGACTCAAGACCAAACTTACGCATGGTGTCACGTGTGGTCTGTGATATCTCTTCAACGATGCCAGCAGCCTCCTCAAGGGCTGCTGTCTCTTCCTTGGAGAATGCAGCCAAGATATCTGAGGCTTCTTTATCGGTAAGACCAGAGCCATTGTCCACCTTATCTCTGTCCTTGAGCATGGCGTTTCTCTCAGCTGCGTGACGGGCGTACATGAAGTCGTTCAGGTCTTCAATCTTTACGTCCTTGCTCTTCATCGACTCCTTGAGCCTAGTGACAACCTTCTCAAGTTGCTCCAAGTCGTAGTGAGCCTTGCCGTACATGAGCTCCTCTGCCCTTTTAAAGTTCTGATCTCCTTCAACTCTTCTTGCACGAGCAGACTCGATGTCCTCCTGCATCATCATAATCGGAGCGAACTTGTCTGCAAACTTGAGACGGAACCAGTCTACTTTCTGTTGGATAGCAGACCTAGTTCTTGGGGACCAAGAGTTGTTATTTAGTGAGTCAAGAGATTCTTCTGGATCAAGGCTGTCAACGACCTCTTCGTCAAGGCTAACCTCTCCAGTGAAAGTAGTCTGAGCAATGCCCGAGAGACTACGAGAGATTTCGTTTTCTTTATCCTTTCGGGACTTCTTCATATTTTCAAAGTCCTCCGTAAGCTCAGAGCCCTCTTTGAGATACTCTTCCATCAATCGCTTCTCGTCCTCGTTAAGATCTCTGCCTTCTCTTTCTGCAACCTCTCTAACAGCCCTCATTTTTTTAGCTATCTCTGATAGCTTCTCTTGAATAAACTCCGCTGCCTTTGCTTCGGCTTTTTTCCCCTCCTTAGTTATTGATTCTTTTCTCTCGATCACCTGTCCGATGGTCTCGTCAGAATCCTTTTTTGCTTGAGATGACATTGCCATTCTGCCAAGAGGCAAGCTTTCTTTCATGCCGAAGAAGTCGGTTCCTTCGCTGCTCACGATGGTGTACTTGAATGCCTTGCCCTTTACCTGCTTAACTTCAAAGTTTGTCAAGATCTCGGGAGGCATGCCTTCTCTGAATCTAACCTTTGCTGGCACCTCCCTATATGCTACGACGTGTGCTGCGCCAACATCCTTAAACTTACTAGCTTCCAGCTTCTTCTTGATGTCAACGTAAGACAACCCCAAAGCTTTGGAAGACGAAGAGGTTGTATCGAAAACCTTTTTGATGAAGTAAGAATTACCCCTGATTGCCGCGTCAACATACTTCCCTTCGCCATCTACTTGAAAGTTTTGAATAAAGCTTACGAGAGAGGACTTTAATTCTGCTTCAGGCATCTGACTGAACTTTGGGAATCCTAACACGTTCCCATCCCTGTCAACTACAGGATGGGCATCTAAGCCTGTTTTTGATTTGACGTTGGATTCGCTTGACCCACCATAAGATCTTTGGATAGCTGTTTTAATAACCCTAAACCTTAAATTAGCTGCTGTCTGAGGTGCGGCTTGAGCCCCTTCTTTAAACGCACCGAGGGCGTCCATCTCAAAAGCGATTGCGAATTGTTTGAGAGCTTGGCCTTCTAGAGTTTCTACAGCCTTTGAGATCATGTCAATAGACCTAGGATTGGACATGATGCTGTCTGCTTGCAAGCTAAATGCCACAAGAATCATGACGGTTTGAATATCCCCCGTCCCGTCGTTTACCCTTTCCGCCTCCCTTCTGATTGCCTTCTCAATAGCCTTGACCATTTTGTCGGCGTGAGATCTAGATGCGTGTGACGATACGGCTCCGTCTACATTTTCTGTGCCTACGCCCGACGACCTTGAGGTCTTGTCGTACTGAATGGCGATGAAAACTCTTCCAAGGTGCTCCCTCAAAGACTTGACCTGATTGGTAACCTTGCTCCACCTGAGTGGCACACCTGATGAAACTGGATCCTCGACAGAATCAAGAACCTCTTCGCCGCTCACGTCATTGTCGAAGTCTGCCTCTGGATCTGGTTGAACAGAGTCCATGAAGTTGTCGACGGCAGTTTCGTCAGAGACCGTATCCCCCAAAGGACCGACTCTAGATCCAGACTTTTCTGCAAGTCGCTCAATTACTGCGCCGTAGTTGGCCTCGTTTGGATCTTTCTTGGCCAGCAGCTTATTCATTTCTAGGATTGACTGCTTGATATCACTCAACCTTTTAACTTGATCCTCGTTGATATCAAATCCTGGAGGCAACTTTTCCCTTAGCATTTGAATAGCATCAAGCTCTGTTAGTAGCTTGGGCATGTGAGTGTTATATGCTCTTTGGCTGTACAGATCTCTCTGGTAGAACGAGTACAGTCTGGGCCGCATCTGGATGATGTTGCCCTGTCTGTCCTTCTTAGGCGTAGGAGTCTTGATGTCCTTGACCTTTCCGTCGTTGCCAATGTACTGAGCCTTAGCGATGTAGTCGTGCTTGCCATTGCCAGTCATGGTAGCCCAGTAGTTCCTGAAGTGCCAGTAGTCCTTGAACCTCATAGTCCTTCGGCTGGTGCTTCGTGTTATCCCGTTTTTGTCTACGTTCAGAATTAAGAAGCTGACCTCCTTGTCGACCAGATCGGGGTAGGCTTTTGATGTCAACGAGTCCCTGACAATAGACTCGGTTGACGAGAGATCAACCTCTGCCTCAACATCAACCTTTGCCCCAATTTCTGATGCAGCAGCAATAGCCTCTGCAATACCAATCAGGTTTGTCTTGTTGGTGATGATGTAGTTCTCTGCGTAGGCTCCGTGCTTCTTTCTGATTAGGTCGTTAAAGAAGCTGATGATTCTCTGAATAAAGTTCTTGTTCTGGCTCTCCAGCCTACGAAGACCGTCCTCGTTGGCGAGGGCTTCCATGAACCCAACAACAACCTCCTCATCTTGCACTTGCTGAGAACGCTCCGCGTATCTGTTTCTAATCTCCTCAATCTTTCTTGGATCCCACGTAGCCTCGATCTCTTTAATGATGCGATTCATCACTGCAGGGTCTTTCAAGAGGTCGTGTACCACTGCGTGAGCAAACTCGTGCCTAATATGTGCGTTGGTGCTCTCTTTAGAGATGTGAATCTGTCTTCTTCTTGGCAGGAAAAATGCGTTTGAATCAGGGTTATTCTTTGGGTGAGCCTTAGTTAGGTCAGCCTTTGTCTCATGGATGATAACCTCGACGTTGATTCCTTTAAGGAGATTGCGAAGAAGTTTAACAAAGTTGGTGGGGATACGCTGAGCAACCGCATCTGTAAGATCATTGGCTGACCCAAGGATAATCACCTTCTTATCAGGGTCTTTACTAATCGGTTCCTGTTTTTCCTGTGTTTCTTCCTCCTGTGTTTCTTCTTGCTTTACCTCTTCGTCTTGATCTTGCTCGGCATCATCTTCAATCTGCTCCCTGGTCAATCCCTCTTCTCTGGGGAGAGCTTGGCTTGCGATCTCCTCCATGCGAGCTGCGGACCTAGCCATGCCTTCTACATTGCCTGCACCTTCAGCAGCACTGGCATTATAGTACTCTTGTTTAAGCTCCTGCTTTTTATTCTGAAGTGCAGAAAGTCTTTGACTAAGATAAAGAACGGCTTCTTCGTCTGCGTTTGATTCAAAGCGCATGTCCTTGATAGTATCAAAGTCTGCCAAGGTATCCTCGATCGCTTGATCGACATCCTCCATTGCATCTTCAAACCTCTCAAGCAATGTGAGCTGGTTTTCTTCACCATCGTACTTTGATGTGATGCCGTTTCTCTCTTCGATCAGAGACTCAATCTCCTCTTTAAACTGCTTCTTTTGAGCGTCATCTTTTGACCCTTCGATCTGGACCAATCGCTTGGATATCTCTGCGTCAATCCCCAGAACTCTGTCGAATCCTTCAGGGTCTCTCCTCCTGAGAACCCTGTAAACTCTGTTTCTGCTGGCCGCAATTTTGTTTTGCCTTGATCGGATATCCTTAATTCTGGAATCAAGCTTTGCAATCTCTGACTCAGACAAGTCTTCGCTAAGCACCCTATCTACAATAGACATGGCCTCATCGTGGAGAGCCTTATATTCTTCATTACTCACATCCCCAGGGCGAAGACCAAGAAGATTTATCGCCCCTCTGTACGGGGCACCAGCAGTCCTGAAAGCTCCACCCATCAAGGCGCCACCGATGCCAGCCTCCTTCACTCTTGCCAACACTTCAGCTCCACCAACCTCTTTGCCAAGGATGCTTCTCTCTGATTGAATTGCAGCCAACTCCTGAGCAATCTCTGTGACAGCCTCGCCGCTTGTAGCGCCAACAAATCCAGCGGTAGCTCTAGCGATGGCGTTTCTACTAATGGCTTGTCCAACCTTAGAGGTTGCTGCCTTGGCCCCCACACCACTTAGGCCAAAGGTTGCAGCGAGGAACGAGTCACCAGCACCTTCCACAACTCCCATTAGAGCACTATGCGCGTACTTCTGAGCGTTAGACAGGTTGGGATCGTTTGCAATCCTCTGGTAAGTAGAGGCTCCGCGCGTCACCATGTTGAGAATTGCAGGAGCAGTCTTTTGCATTCTCAAAAATCTCTTACCATACATGGCTGCCTTTGCTCCCAGCCCAGTACCTTGAGCCAAGGTTGATGTTCCACCACTCGCGATGCCTGCAAGAAGGCTGAGTGTCAAATGAGGGACTTCCTTAATTACAAGACCCTGGATAGCTGGCAAGACGTTGTTAAAGTTAACGTCCGTTAGATGCTCAGGAGCGCCTTGATATCTTTTGAGAATATCATAGGCGCTTTCAGAAAGCTCAGTTCTTCTTGTGTACTCATCTCCTAAATCTTGAAGCTCTTGAGACGGTTCAAAACCAAGGCTTGTCCTTGCACTTTCGTAAACATCAACCGCAGCCCCGACAGGTGCCTGGCCAAGACTGTACAGTGTAGCCGTAAACATGTCGTCTATCACCTCAGAACCGCTGTACTCTGGCATCTTGATAGCAGATGCCAGGTCTGTCCTGCCCTCTTTTTTGAGGATTTCAATAGAACCCCTTCTTAAATCATCAAACTCCTTCAGTGCAGTGAAGTAGTTTGTATTGGCGATGCTTTCAACGGGGTTGTAGTCCATGTCAAAGATGGACCCCGATGCAATAGAAGAAATGCCCCCAGCCTTTTCGTAAAGATTTTTAGCATTCTCAAGCCTGACCGAACCCTGAGAAAGGTTTTCGGTCATGGCGTCGACCTGAGCCTGAGTTTCTTCTACATAATTCTGCCTTTGGCTTACCCTGTTCTCGAACTCCTTGTCTTTGGCACGAGCAGCTTCATGGGCTTGTTGATCCGAGATCTGCTTTAGGACTGAACTCCTGTCAGCTGCAGAGTAGTCCGTGTTGTGCTTGACGTACATGCTCGCAGCCAAGGGGCTGAGTTTATTTTGAGCGATATAGTCAAGAAGTTGTTGCTGCTTTTCGTTCATGTTATGCCCTTTCTACCAAGATGGTATCCCTAGCAAGCTCTTCACCAAGGCTATCTACAAATATAACGATATCTGCAGTGTTGGCTGAATTAGGAACAAGCTTGACAAACACGCCTCTCTCACCTCCAATTTCCTGAGACACCTTGTCTTGTATTTCAGGCGGTAAGCTGGCAATGGTTTCAGCAGACTTCTTAGCAGTCTCTTGTTGCTTTGATCTCAACTCTGGGCTGAGTGCGTCTACAGGTTCGCTCTGCTCAGGAGTTGTTGTCTCCTGAGCTGGCTCTCTACCGACCTCAGAAGTAGCTTCTTCTGTGTACTCAAATGTTGTCTCTGCATCCGCGTCACCCGAAGAGAAGAACCTCTGGATGCCGTCAACGAATCTTCTGAACGCGCTTCTTTGTGGTGGCTGCATTCCCTTAGTCTCGTACTTACCTGTGTTCGGATTAAATGTGACGACTCTTTCTCCGACAACTTCTCCGTCGACAACAACATCTTTGCTGCCTCTAAACTTAGCCCGTTCAGGTACGTTGTAGAAGCCTTGATCATTTTTATCTCCTTCAGAATAGAACTCTTCTCTTACGCTTTGTGGGAGTCGGTTCATTGTCAGCTCTTCTTCAGTCTCAGCAACGCTGCCAGAAGATCTAAGCTCTTGCTCTTGCTGCTCTTGTCTTTCCGCTTGGGTTGTTGTGGCGTTTCTCAATTCTTCTTCACTCAGCCCAGATGTGTCTACTTGACCGCCTCTTCTCTGCACTTCGTCTGATTGGTAATATCCATTGATAATGCGTGCGTTCTCTCTACTCTCTCTTGTGTTCTGATTGTCCTTTGACTCACTAATCATATCGGCGATAATACCCGTGCCTGCAACCTCGTTCTCAATGTTCTGATACAAATCAGAGTCAGGTCCAACGACCCTGAACTCCTGTCTTGTGCCGCCAGGCGTCACCTCTCCTGTGTCTGGATCAACCGTCTCGATCTTTTCATCGATATAAACAAGCATCGTGCCGTCGGACTGCATGTTGAATCCCCTCAGTTGCTCGTTTTCTCCGAGTCCAGTCATTTCTGTAGCATTGTACCCTGCGCCCGAAAACATCTCCACGTCGTAAGCGCCAAAGTAGGGATCTTGATAAATGCCTGTACGCTGTTCAGGCAGTGGCAACTCATCTCGGTCTTGTCGCGTTCTCACTTGACCGCTAAACAACTCGTCAAACCGCTCTTGTTCAGCCTGATCTCTAACCCTGCTTGCAGATCCAGCGATGTAGTCTGCCTCAAGTCCACCGTAGTAGCGCAACGCCTTCTCAAGTTCTTCTGGTGACTGCTTAATCTCAAAGATCATCTGCTCAAGCTGACGCATGCCTTGCTCGCCTTCAAGTGTCTCAAGCTTCACGCCCTTAATATCATTGATGTAGTTGTAGATGGCGGTCTCTTGGTAGGGGGAAGTGTCGTACATACCCGTTTCGACAAAAGCTTCAATTACCCTGTCTCTTCCTGACTTCCTAACTACATTACCCTCAGGGTCGAGGATCGCATCCTGACCGATGATGGGCATATAGGTCGTTTGGTTCGCCTGTGCCCAAGAGCCTTCAGCCATGATTTCGCCAAACTTGTTTCTCCCTCCGAAGTAGAGTGGGTTCTCACCGTTGTAGTATCCATCTTCACCCAACAGCATACCCTGTGTCTGCCCCTGGCTGATGTACATTTGATTGGTGACGGGGTCAAACCTTGCGATCACCTCGGCGTCTTCAGCTGCAGCAAATTCTTTCTGAGCCTGAGACAATGTCTTCTCAAAGTTTTGTGGACTTTGAAGGACAGCCTGAAGCTGCTCCAAGCTATTTTTGCGAGCGCCAGCAGCCTTGTTGTAAAAGTCGGTTGTGACTAGCTTGAGATCCTCCACCTTCTGCTTGTTCTCTTTAGACGGGTCAGAAGAGTACATTTCAATAGCGTTTTCAAAAGCATTCGCGTACTCAGTCAGAATGGTCTTTGACTTTTTCCCCAGGTAGTTAGAGTCAGCTTCATACCCTGTGAGCAGGGTGTTGAAGTCAGTCACATTGTTTTCAAAGACAGCCTTGTCTGCCTCCTTCTTCACGATGGCAGCGTCCAGGGCTCCAAGGCCCTGGCCATTAGACTTAATACCTCTTACAAGCAGGCTCATTTCTTAAATGCTTTGAGTGTTTCATTCGCTTCTTTTGTGTCAGCCTTAGAGGGCTTGATCGTCTCGCCGTTAATCAATCGTCCAATAATTCTCTTCAGAAAACCACGTTGATTTGGATTGAAAACCAACGTCTCACCTCCAGTCAATGTAGCGATTGTCTTGCCGTCCTTGGTCTTTACGTCATACTCTAAGCTGTGGTCTGCGGTGTACTTACCTGGCGTAGTGACAGAGCCACCCTTAGCAAAGTACATGTCAGGCATTGTGACCCCCTGCATTGGATCGGCTGGGACCGTAAATAGAGGATCGTATGTACCTCTTCTTGCCGATCTTCTGTTGCGGCGCTGTTGACGTCTAGAAAGACCACCTGCTCTTGTCGCTCCCATTTCTTCTGGGTAAGCAAAGCCCTCTTGCATTGGGTTGCCCATAGGGGCGGTTGCCCTCACGCTATTGTACTCGGGTTGAATGAGATCCCTAGATGGAGCGTAAGTATTTTCGAGCGGATTGGCTGGACGAGAATTGATCTGCGCCATCGGTGTATAACCTGGCATAGACGAAAGGTTATTCAGCAATCCTGATGTCCCGCCACCAGCTCTAGTAGCACCCAAGGCATCAAACCCGAGGGCTTGATTTTTACTGGAGTCACCGATCATGTCCATTGTGTCTGTAAATGTTTCAGTTACAGATGTGGTTGGGTATCCAAAGTCGTCCTGTCCAAAGAAGCTGGCGTTAGGGTTGACATTTTCTCCAGAAGCACCGATAGATGCGGCGTTGTTTGCAGCGGCCAAGTCGTCTGCTCTTCTCTCAGACCCAATGTTTCGGACTCGGCCCGCTATCCTTTGACCCAGCCCTTCTCGCTCGGGTCTATTTTCCAAGTATCCCTGCAACCCTGCAAAGGCGCTACCTGCACCAGACACTGCAGTCTCAAGGCCAGATGTGAAAGCTTGTTGAGCAGCAGCCAGGTCAGTAGCGTACTGCCGTGATCTAGCCTGGAAGTTCAAGTAGTTGGTTTGCTGCTGTGCGCCCGCGAGTGCTGACAGCGCGTCTTGCTGTCGCGCAAAGTCAGCCTCTGTAGCCTGCGCCATACCTCTTTGTGCGGTGAGTTGGGCCGCCCCCGCACCACCGATTACTGCACGAGACCCAGCTCCTTGCAAGGTGGCAAGATTGCTCGCGAGGACAGACTGGTTCATAGCCTTCTCCTGCTCAAACTGCTTGCTTCGAGAGGCGTTCTGGTACAAGTCAAAGTACTCCTGTGCCGTGGCCATCTGCGGCAACCCTGCCGACTCAAGAGCATTTGCACGTGCACGGCCCTGAGCCATTTGATTCAAGCCAATACCAGTTTGTACTGCCCCCCCCACACCTTTAAGTGCGTATAGTCCTGCTAATCCAAATGCCATATCTTATTTCTTTGTCAGTTCTGGACCGAGGTTAGATCGATCGTAATGTGTGTTGATTGCATATAGCTCCAGGTCTGATGCGGCGTTGGAGCTAAGCTTAATTTTACAAAAATAGTCACGAATAGCGTCACCATAGGTGGCTTGATCGAGGATGGCGTAGAGCAGGTCTCCGTTGGCTACGATGGAACCAGCCAGAAGGGTTTGGTGAATTGTAAGAATTTTGCCTGCAGCCCCTGCAAGGGTAACCTTAACTCCGTCAGCTTGACCGTTTGTCGTGACGTATTTGTTTTGCGTCACGTTGTAAAGATTACACCCGATCGGTAAGCCCAACCTGCCAACCTTGCTAACAAAGTTGATGACGCTAGAGTTGCTTCCTGTGTTTCCGTCAACCACAGCTGGAATGCCGATCTTGTGAGACGAGCTGTTGGCAGACTTATCTCTGGGCATAAGGGCAAAGTAGCTACGCTCACGCTCTTCCCAGCTGGTGATGTCTGTGTTCTGGTCGCTGGTTGTGACAACCGCATCCCATGTGCCGCTGTTTCCCTCATAAGAAACAGCGTTAAATATCTTAGCTAAGGATGGGTTGGGGTTGACTACCGCCTCTACAACTGCGGTCTTCTGATGACCGTAATACCTAGCTCTAGTTACATCCTCTTTGTGCTCATGAAACAAGAACTCCTCACTCCCACCTGGGAGGCTTGTATATAGGCAGCTAACAAACCTGTTGCCAATGTATTCGAACAGAGTCGGTTCTGCTCCGCTGGTGCTTGAAAATTCATACAGTGAAGTCCACCTTTTTGACGCCACGTTGTATGCACCCACAAACCCAGCAAAGGTTGATATAGAGTTCATGGCCACGAGTACCTCTCCATAGTCTGGGTCATACCCCATGAACACACGAGACTTGGTGGCGAGCTTGTCCCATGCTTCAATCTTGTCCTGGAAGAAGCTATCCATGCCGATGTCCGAGATCGCAGTGATGCCGTCACCTGCGAGCTGCAGAACTTTTTTGGAGATTAAGTCCGTGAAGTAGATCCTTCCGTCTTTCATGACGGACAGCTGTGTCTTGCCTCTTGTCCCGTATCTACCAGCGTAGTACGAAGGAGATCCAATCACGTTGTCCGCTGATGTCAGCACATCTGTTGTAGAAGAGAGCTTGACATTCACTGCACCAAGGGGCAGCCTAGACGCTTTGCCTGACTGAATGCAGGAAAGGTACCCATCGTTCGAGAAGAGCCTGTCAATGCCTCCGTATGCAGAGTCAAGGTCGATGTAGTTTGCCTTGCTAAGGTTGAAGTTAGACAGGTTCAGGAACGGGGAGTCAGAAGAGTACTTGTCACTGTAGGTGATGGCGTGTCTTCTGTGGTTCTCAGCGGCGTACTTGTTTGTGAAGTGAGACCTTCCAAACATCTTGGCGTCAGACGGGAAGAAGTGTGATGCTTCCTCGCTTTCCAAATACATGTTCTTAAAGAACATCTCGTCGATAGCCCAGTATCTGAAGTAGTGATCAACACCCCTGTTTACCGTGTCGTCGTTTGCTGTTTTTGCATTCAACTTTACAGGAACTCTCTTGTACCAAACGTCGCCAGATGAAATGACATGCCCAGCCGTTGGAAGGTTAGTACCGTATGTGTGAATGCTTGGCAATTCATTATACGTTCTCTCACTCTTGCTCTTGGCAGGAGTATACACCTCTACCACAGCATTTCTTGCCCAGTTGAGAATAGGAAACCAGTGCTTTTTTGTCCCGTCACTAGCGTTGGTTGTCTCTTCAATCTTTTGGCTGGCATTAAACTTGACTTGCTTTGCGCTTGCCCTATCCCATCCACCCACATTGGTGTCTTTAATTAAGAGGAAGTCACCCTTAGCCATGGGGAAGTCCTTCTTGTCTGTGGTAACTGTGACCCCGTCAGCAGCATACTCAGTCACCCCTCCAGGGAAGACTGGGTTGCGTGCGCTAATCGGTGTTTCTTTGAGCCTGTCAACAGCATCCTCTTCTCTATCAAGAGTCTCCTGCTTTCTTTCGTCCTTGGTTTGGATAAGCTTGTCGAGGAACGGGAGATCTGGATTGTCTCCAATTTTGTCTCCAACTTTCTGGACCCCTCTGTCAATAGCGCTGCCCAACTTAGTCAAAAATCCTGGACCTTCCTTACCCTTCTCCTCTCTTCTTCTTCTGCGCTTGTCTCTTCTCCTCTCCTTGGCCTCCTCTCTTTTGTTCTCGAAATCTAGCTCCGCTCGGATCAGATTGATGTCATCAGTAACCGTATCCTTCCTAAGGATTGTCTTTCCTACAACAGGAAACTCAAGCTTATTAGGGAAGAACCTTTGAAACTCTCCTTGCGTGTCGTTCTCGTCAAAGTGAATGACACGAAGCACGTCTCCGTCAGCTGGGTTGCAGACGTAGTCGGCTCCGTTTTCTCCGCAGTAAGAAGACTTACTACCTGACCACCCCTTGAGAGAGATGTACAAGTTCTTTGAGGCATCCTCCTTTGCGTCAGCAGAGTCGTAATTGCCGTAGCTCCAGTAGTTTGCAAACCCGCCAGACACAGAGTACTGCTTGAAGGTGTCAATGTCAGACCCCCCATAGACGATTTGGTATTTATCAACCCATGCAGGCAACGTCTGGTTCGCCCCACTAACCTGAGGGAACTTGACCTTGATGTCAACCTTCCCGTTTGCATCGTCGGACTCACCCTTCTGCTTTACGTAAATGCTGCCAAGCTCTTTAACGAAAGACGACCTTCCCTTCTTGTCATAGAAGATCATGCCAAACGTGTGGTTTGCACCCCTCTTAAATGACTTGAAAGAACTCAGGTTGGCGTCAATGATTGCAATGCCTTTGTCGGCAACTTCGTGAGTGTCTGCTGTGGCGCTAATAATGCCCGCAAATCCTCTTTCGTTTCCAGTACCACCTGGCTGGGCTTGAGTGTTTGTTGCTTGAACGCCGTCTGGTTGGCCTACATTTACAAACCTTTCAATTACCAGGCTGCTATCAACTGCGTCGTGATAAAGTAGCTCTGCTGTAATTTGATCATTAGAAACTGCAGGAGACTCAAGCTTAAATGTAATTTTAGCGCCCTTAAAAAAAACTAATTTAGTGTCCCCGTCGTCAGCTCTGACAGCAGTCGAAGTGGCTCTGGATTCAGGATTAGAATAATTTACTACAGGCCGCAGCGCTAGAAGGCTAGATCTAACACTATTTAGAGCTATGCTCTTACTGGTGCTTGAAGAAAAAAATACAGACGTTGTAAATCTAACGTCATCCATTCCGTTAAAAAGGGCTGGCCTAAAGTTAGAGCCAGACTTCCTGCCTAGGTGCCAAGTTTGGCCCTCATCTTCAAAGCTAAATAAATGGTCATCAGCTTCGTCGTCAGCACAAGTAATGTATGTAGTGGCTTGACCAGAACTAAACGAAAAGTCTACATTGATAGTGGTGTTTGCTGGAACTGGGTCAGGAAGTCTTGAGAAATCTATTGTGGCTCCCGATTGCTTTTGGGTGGTGTTGCTTGCTGTGGCAGTAAACCCGCCGACATTCTCGCCAAACTTTGACGTGGTTACAACGAGGTGGTTGTCATTGTACGGCGCGTTGTAAACCGCCTCAAACTCTGCAGTTACATTAGGTAACTCCCTTCCCTCTACGTAGTTTCCATAGACAAGACGCCCGTCCGCAATACACTGAGTCTTAGCCACCAAGGGCACGTTGTCAAACAGTTTGTTTGCTTCGATCAGGGCGATGGGCTCTTGATCTCGGTCACCATAGAATCGGTATGTGCTGGCAGACTCGTCATAAATAATGGTCTCCGTGGATCCAACAGTTCTTTTTAAGTCTGTATTTCTTTCAAGCCTGTCCGCCAAGTAGACAGCGCCCGTCTCGTTGTCTCTGTAGTAGACATTGATATGCTTTACCTCTTGAGTGCCCTTGTCTACAGATACTTCGTAGAAGTTTACGTCGTTCTTTCTGTACCCGTCTTCTTCCTGAGTCAGGACTGTGACAGGAATTGTGCAGTCAGAGATGTTAGACAGGGCGCTACGCTCACCGTCTTGATACACCCACTGAATAGCAAAAGAGATGTTTTTGGCGTAGATAAAGTTGCCGTCGAAGTTCAGGTCTTTGCGCCCAATAACAGAGAAGTCGTGGATGGGCTTGGTCTTGGCCACGCTCAAGAACTCCAAGACGTCAGCCTCGTCGCTGACATCGTTGTAACTCAGGCTAAGCGCTCTGTTTACGTTGATCTTCTTGGGCTCAGTGACATTGTCTGTCATGTAGATTAAAGGCACAATCGTACCTGCCTGGTTGACATCAGCTCTGATGATGTCCATATCTACAAACTCAGGCTTGGTTCCAAACAAGTGTCTGGTTACCAAAACCTTTTTGTACTCAAGCGTCGTTGCGTTGAAATCAATCCTGTAAATGCCGTGATTGATACTAGTTGTATCATACACAGCGAAGTACATCATGTTGGCCTCTTCGTCAACGCAGCTTCCAAGAACCTCATACCCTCCGTCCTGTGTAATCTGACTGCCTGAGGCCGCAGCAATTACCGCGTTGCCCTTGGCGTTCTTGACTACGAATCCGTTGCCATCAGAATCGGTGGAGATGGTGACGTTTTTGGCGTCACTCATCTCATTGGGCTTCAGCAGTCTTTCATCGGTAGACTTGTTGAGTGCCTGCGGTGTATTCTTACTACTCGGCATTATCCCTTAGGTGCTTGCTTGTAGTTCTTTCTAATTGTCTTGAGTGCCTCCTCTTTGCTGAACGCCTTCATGCGAGCATTCGCTTTGCGTCTTTCGTTGTAGTACTCCTGGCGGGCACGTGCCTTTTCTGCAATAGGTACCGCTGCTTTGCGCTCAACCACCTTGAAGTACATGTAAGACCTAAGTGCTTCTTCGAGGTAGACATGCACTGTCGGATCGGTGGATCTAGCTTCGTCTGCGATGTACTCGACAACAACTTCTGAAATGTTGTTGCGAGTTTCCATCTCGATCCTGTTCTGGTCAAGGTTAACTCGGTATCCTCCTTCGTACTGTCCGCCGCCCACGCCATACAGCCTGCCCTCAACGCCTCCGTAGATGTAGTTCCTGAACACGTAGTCTTCGAATCCATCACCTACCCTAGCCGTGCTGTTGCTTGCGCCTGAGGTAGACCCCTTGGACTCCACTCTGTCAAACACGCCGTCGTTATCTGAGTCGATAGGGTTGTTGTTGGAATCGGTCTTGTACTTCTGCGAGATGTTGATGTTCTTGTTCTCCCCCAATACGTACACAATACCGTCTGTCCCCACGACACCAATCTTCACCATGTCCACAAAGTCGTCAGGCAACTCTACCGTATCGTTAGTAGTGTCGACACTGAGCTTCAGTGACTTAACTCGATTCATGATGTCGAATCCAAACTCACGCACACCACGCTTGGCGAAGTTCTTGAGAACCGCCTCGTCAATGTCGTTCACGTAATCGTCGTGTCCCATCGTAAGCAAGAAATCGTTTACGATCTGAGACACTTTAATGGTGTTTCTTGCCATTACTTAGTAGGTTTTGGAACCTCCTCCTTGACGGAGAAGTTGTATATGTCTGCATCCCTCAAATGCAGACCAATCATCTTTGCAATCTCAATAGCTAACTCGGGCTCGTAGTGCTCAGGCATATCGAAGTGCCGAGCAGTAGTCTGGTTAGTGAGGTCCGTAGCCAAAGCAGGGAGATTGTCCACAAAGTCGCCAGCTTGATTCCTAGATCCAGGCTGTCTGTAGTACCTAACGTGAATCTTCTGGATAGTTTCTGGGAAAACCTCGACGTGGTCTGACACCAAAGCCACAGGCTCGGACTCAGTAGGTACGTTTAGATCGCTTCGCAGGATGCGATCGATCTTATCTTCATCATAAACAACATCGATGGGGATTCTGGTTGATCTCCCAAACAAGACGGCTCCGTTTGAGTTGAGCGAGATAAGTCTTGCGAAGTTGTGTGTAAGGCTGTTCTTTTTAAATGCAGAAGCCGTGCCATCCTTGGTCCACGGCTCAGAAAAGGAGTAGTAAGACAGATCCTCTTGGAGTCTCTTGGTCCTAGACTTGCTTCCTTTTGCAGAGATGCCTCGTCTAACAGAGGAGCGGGCTTGCTCAAACTCGTTGAACATCTTGTTGAACAAAGTCAACTGAGCTTGGTGTGCAAATTTGTTGAAAGACGCTGGCGTGACAAAGCCTCTCTGGTCTTTGTTGGCCAGCTCTCTTACTGCCTCGTATACTTTTGTAATGTTGGCATACATGAAACAAATATACAAAAAGAAAGCCACCCTCTCGGATGGCCTTCCCTGTGGAGCGCTCTGCAATTAAAGCTGCCTGTCGATCTCTTCTACAACGGGTACCGCCGCCTCTGTCAAGCAGTAGCGGGTGAACACGTCAATCGGATCCATACCTGCTGGCACTGACACAATCATGCGGTTTGTGTCGAACCAACGAATGGCATCTGGATTCACCTTAATAATGTTGTACTTCTGTGCTGTTCTAATCTTAGCTTTCATAGAAACCGATGGGTTGTCAAATGATGCCATAAATCCTTTTGGATCTGCTTTTGCTTTAATGAGTAGATCGTGTTTGATATCCGCAGCAGGTCTATCTACGTCCATGTTGTAAGCAGCTGCCAATCCAATCAAATCATCTAAGTCTCTTGTTCTCAACATATTGATGGCGTCATTAACCAAAAACTCAGTCGAAAGCTTTGTTTCTTTCTTCTTGACCTCATCAATAATTTCAAATCCACTTCCCCCATTACCCTTGTTTTCTGGGTGAAGAAGCAAGAAATTCATCAAGTTTGGCCTGCTCTTGGGAACAAAAAGTCTCCCCATTCTAAAGATAACAGGACTCTTTACGGAGTTTGGAGACTGCTCTTCTTTGTAAACAGAATTTTCTCTTTCGCAATACCTAATCTCTCTAATTCTGTCTTGCTCTTCATCATAAACAGTAATGCCGCTTTGCATCAGCATAAATGTTCCGCTTCCAGACAAGGACTTGAACTCTCTTGCCTCGTACACAGGCGTTTCTCTGCGAAGAGACTTTTTAACAGCTGGGGTAGCTTTCTTTTCTGTAGCCGTATCTACCGCTTTGGCATTAGGCTTACGGCCCCGTCGGGGCTTGGGTGTTGTTTGTTCCATTGATATTGAATTAAATGTTTTACAAAAGTAGTAAAAGAGAGGAGAGCCATTCTCTCCTCTCAGTTACTGATATAGATTAAGACGCAGAGACAGTTCCTCCTGTGGACAGCAATGTCCATCCAGCTTCAGTTCCGTCAGTGTTGTATCCAACAAACATAAGAGTGACGTCTTCGTCTTGAACAAGGCGATAAACATCTTCCCCTGTGTCGCCAATAAAGTCAGCGCTTGTGTCAACGTCCACATTAAGGTTAGCGGTATTTCTTACCGTAACCATTGTTCCCTCTTTGATGGGCAAGCCATCTTCGTCTGTAGCTTTAAGTGTTAAAGACGTGATCGCTGTATTGGCAGTATCAACGTGAATCAAGCTGGTCTTTCCGTTCCAGTCAACAGTAGCCGCATTGCCAGTAGCAATTACCTGTGGCGCACCCTTCAAGAAGAGTGGAAAAACATGATTTTTTAGTGCCATAATTAAAAAGATTATGAAGATTAGAGTGAGAGCCCGAAAGCTCTCACTCGTCACTTCAGGTTAATTACTTGATCAACACGTGCTGGTTAGCAGCGCGAGTAATCAGGTTGGCCTCTGATCTGTAGTAGAACTCAGCAACGTCCTTAGACAAGTTGTTGTATCCCAAGATAGATCCGCGAACCCAGTGCTCAACGTCTCTGTCGTAACCGTTAGTACCCTTGTAGTTCATCTCCAAAGCAGGAGCTGAGTTACCAGTACGTGGGTCAACAACATTGGCGAGAGGCACCATGGCACCCTTGAGGTTTGAAACACCACCGAGCTGAGGATCGTTCAACAGCTTCCAGTCGTGCTTGTGGAAGGTGTAACCACCACGAGTGAATGACTTAAAGCCGAGCTTCACAGCCATGTCAGCGTCGTTGTTGAACGCGCCGAACTGACCAGGCAAGCCTGCAGTCACCTGAGTAGCGATACCAGAAGCGAGCATGTCATCGATATCCAAAGACGCAGCTCTGTTCAAGTACATAGCGTACTCTGCAGGAGCTCCCTCCTTATCCAGTTCGAGGATGATGCCATCGATGTCAGACATGTCGGCGAAAGTGCCCTGAGCACCGCCAGAAACGTCAGCAACCAAGCCTCTGTTTTCGACAGCAGCGAAGTAACCCTCAGATCCAGCAACCTTAGAAAGAGTTGCAGAGTCATCAACTGGCACCTCCAACTCGGTTCCGTCAGCAGCAGCCAGCTGACCGTAGAGCAACATCATCTCACGCTGGTTCATGAAACGCTTACGAGTGTCTTGCTCACCCTTCATGTACCATCTGTACTCGCCGCCGCCGATGTCAACCCATCCGATGTTGGTGGCTTGAGAACCGTTCACCGCGTAAGTCTCCTTTGTAATGATGAATGGGTTGGTTCTCTTCACGATGCCTGGCTCACGGAAGCGACCAGGCTGATCAGTTCCTTGAGCAAAGATGTTACCGATGATGGCAAAATCTGTTCCGCTATAGGTGCCTGTAGGGTTGCCAGCTCCGTCGAGACGAGCGACAGTGTAAGAGTTGTCGTTGCCGTCGGCGTCGCCATCAGTGATGCCAGTAACAACGAGTCTTTCATTTGTGTTGCTCAACAGGACGTCGTTCAATCGCAGATCAATAGAATCGTCAGCAGTACCGCTCATGGTCAATGTTGCAGTGCTGATGCTTCCATTAACTTTTGCGTGCAAACGACCCTCTTCCCAGTACTGAACTTCGTCTTGAGTACCAGCGTTGGTCACAGCGCCAGTCAACTGCAGGAAACCAGTAATACCCTGGTCGCCATAAGTCTTAATCAGCAAGTCTCTGTTGTCTTCCTTGGCGTAGTCACCAATAAGGTCATTGAGAGATGTATATCTCTCAGGAGTAGTTCTCAATGAGGAAGGACCAAAGTCACTAGCCCCATTGTTTGTAAATGTAGTAGCCATTTTTTATAGTCTTAAATCTTGAAGGTCATAGTAGAATTACCCATCATCGCATCCTTCAACTGCTGAGTCAGGGGATTTTCAGTCTGTTGTACGCCCTGTTGGTTTGGCTGTGTGGTGCTAATGTTAGCTGCCTGCGTCACCAAGTTTCTCTGACCGTCACCCAACCCCTTCTTGTAGATTTCCTTCGCGATGGTGTCGATGTTGTCGATCAAAGCCCTGTGTGAACTGAGCATCTCGTAGTCCCAGTTGCCGTTGGTATCAACGTATGGATCGAAGTACTCATCGAGACGGGCGTTTTTCTCGATGAGAGAGTTCTTGTAGTTCTCCTGAAAGCCGAACTTGAAATTATTGTCGTTCCCTAAATCGAACTGCAATCCTTCCAGGTCTTTTACTGTGGCCTTCATGTTGGAGATCCACTCCTCGTTGATGAAATTGTCGTCACCTCCTGCTTGCTCTTGGGCTGGCATCTGGTACCCATCTCGCATTTCGCTGATGGAATCCCGTGCTGCTTTAGCATCAAGCTTCATTTGGATCTGACCCATTTGAACCTCACCTTCGT
>UEXM01000470.1_pt1 | contig 42591 bp, 51 predicted proteins | sample 1796661 | NCBI WGS metagenome assembly UEXM01 (sample SAMEA4772469, study PRJEB27181) | metagenome | reverse complement strand
TCGACTGTTTCGATATCGATAGCCCGGTCCGGGAAGTAAACCTTAAGAAAGGGGTACAGATTACCTACTCTACGGTACTGGAATCCGGCGCCCTGTATTTTATGGGCCACGTTAAAACGCGCGCCCCTCGCACAAATTCTGATTATTTAACCGCTCTTAACTTCCGGAGCGTACCGCGCTATACTCTCCCCATGGTTAAAAAATTAGTAAGCCGGGCCGAATTCGCCCGCCAGGCTGGCGTAAGCGCTGCAGCAGTGACGAAGGCCTGTAATAACACTCTTAAAGACGCCGTAGAGGGTAAGCGTATAGACGCCGCGCACCCTTCCGCCGTTTCGTACCTACAGGAAAAGGCACTCGGCCAGACCGAGCCCGCCGCTATAGGACTCGACCCACTCTACGAAGCCGCCGTTATTTTTTGCCAAAAAACCGGCCGTTACTCTATAGCGGGCATTCAACGCGAATTTAAAATCGGTTTCGACCGCGCTAAAAGTATCGTCGGAGTAATGGCCGCTAACGGCCTGGTAGCGAAGAAAGACAGCGAGAAAGTAACGCTAACGTCCGAAAATGCGCCGGCTATGACCATGGACCGGGCGGTCGCGGAAAAGCTAGGCCTTGTGGAAACTAAGCCCCACGTACGCGGCACCGCTGCAGCCAAAGAAGCGAAGAAGCGAACCTTACCAGGCGGCCACGAAGACGGTATTATGGAGATACCCGACGATATCCAGGCGTTCGCAGATATGACGCTCCGCGAACTTATAGAAAAATTCGGTACCGATACCCGCTTCGTCGACTGGTTAAGCGCTACGCAAAAAATCGAAGCCATTAACGAAAAGCGACTTAAGAACGCGACCACCGAAGGCGAACTCGTTAGCCGTAAATTAGTTCGTACAGGTATTATCGAACCTATAGACGCCTGCCATATTAAATTACTTACTGACGGCGCTAAGACAATCGCCAGGCGCGCTACTGCCATGCACTCGGCCGAAAGACCGCTCGAAGATATCGAAAAATTCGTCGCCGACCAGATAACCAGTTTTATACGACCAGTTAAGGCCAAAGTAGCCCGAGCGCTTAAGAACGCCTAGGCAAATAAATTTAAGGAACATGTGATTATGAATCAATGCAGCCCTGTAGAAATGCGTAAAAATTTAGAAGTAGTCGAGCAGCTTAGAAAACATGGTATCGATTTTGTAGTAATACCGGCTAAGGACGACGAGCATAAAAAACAGCTTATCGCCCAGGGTCAAAAAGTTTTTGAAGAATTAGCTAATGCGTAAAATTGATAATATCGGCGCCGACTGGGTAGTCGACGAAGTCGGAGAAATGACCGACGAAGTAATCCACGTTACGCCCAGCCAGTACAACGAAGAAAACCGGTACCTACCAGAATCCGTTACGTCTATCCCCGGATTTATTCGCTACGACGTTAACCCGTTTATGCGCGAGATAGTCGACTGTTTCGATATCGATAGCCCGGTCCGGGAAGTAAACCTTAAGAAAGGGGTACAGATTACCTACTCTACGGTACTGGAATCCGGCGCCCTGTATTTTATGGGCCACGTTAAAACGCTCCCGATAATGTATTTAACCGCCGATAAAGAACTCGCGGCCGCACGTATCGAAAACAACTTTTTACCCATGCTTAACCATTCCGACCTAGGGCATATTATCCGCTCAAGCGACGAAGGTAACAGCCGTAAAACCGGTAAAACTGCCAATCATTTACAATTTGAAGGCGGCGGCTACCTGGTACCGTTCGGCGCGAAAAATGCGGATAAAATGCGCTCGTATTCTATTTGCGTTATGTTGAAAGACGAGATAGACGCCTGGCCCGATACGGTAGGCAAGGACGGCGACCCGGACGCACTAAGCGACGACCGCTGTTCGGGCTACTGGGAACGTCGTAAGATTTTCCGAGGGTCTACGCCATTGGTAAAAGGTGCGTCGAAAATAGAGCAGGCGTATTTACGCGGAGACCAGCGAAAATATAACGTACTTTGCAAGTCGTGCGGCTTCCCCCAGGAATTACGCTGGTCGTCGGTCGATAAAAAAACCGGCGTCGTCGGCGGCTTCCAGTGGGAGCTAGATAACGGCGTCCTGGTCCTGGAATCGGTCCGGTATTGCTGTAGAAATTGCGGAACGCCACATTACGAACACGACAAAGAGCGGCTATTCTCCGAAGACCACGGGGCAATATGGACGCCTACGGCCAGACCCGTAGAGCCCGGTATCCGCTCGTACCACTTACCGGCGCTATACTCGCCTATCGGTATGCAGCCCTGGTATAAATGCGTTAGCGCCTACCTTCGTGGTTTTGACCCGGTCGAAAAGAAGGTCCGCGATATCGGTAAGTACCAGGTATTTTATAATAATATCCTGGCCGAACCGTTCGAAATTATGGGCTCTAAAATTCGATTTACCAGCGTATCAGCGCACCGACGAGCAGCTTACCGCCTGGGTACAATCCCTAACGAATACGCGAAGAAGTTTTCGGGCTCGGCTATCCTGTTCCTTACGTGTAAGGTCGACGTCCATAAGCAAAATTTAGCCGTTAGTGTTATGGGCTGGTGCCGGGACTCTAAGCCGTACGTTATCGACTACTGGCGCTTTGAGGTCGAAGGCAACGAAGACGACTGTAGCGAATTAACTAGCCCGGTATGGGGCCGCTTACGCGAACTTATCGAAGAAAAAGAGTATACGGCCGACGACGGCAAAAAGTACCGCGTCGCTATTACCCTGGTCGACGCCGGCTACGCTAACGACACGGTTACGACCTTCTGTTCCGACTATGCTTCGGGCGTCTACCCTATCCTGGGCCGAGACCGCCCCGCTAAAAACCAGACTATTAAGGAATTCGCCGAGTTTACTACCCAGGCCGGTACGGTCGGTTACCGTATCCTGGTAGACCACTATAAGGACCGTTTAGCGCCTGTACTTCGCCGAGAATGGGAAGAAGGCGCCGGGGAGCAAAAGAAATACCACTTTAACGCCCCGATAGATATTTCGGATAAGCAGCTTAAGGAGCTTACCGTCGAGACCAGGCGCGAACGTAAAGACGAAAAGGGTAACGTCTCTTACTTCTGGTATCGGCCAGGTAACGCGCGTAACGAATTGTGGGATTTACTCTGTTACGGCCACGCGGCGGTAGAGATACTAGCCTGGGCTATCTGTATCCAGCATTTCGAGTTAGAGACGGTAGACTGGCCGACTTTCTGGGATTACCTGGAAAACGAGAAACTTTACTATAGAGATTAAATGGGTATACTGTAGGTCTATAGAAATACCTTTTTAACTGTAACTTTCAGGGCGTAGTCATGTAATGGACCGTACTTTTATCCAAGGCCGAATAGATGCGACTAAGCTACAAATAGTAGCGTATGAAGACGCCGCGCTCGCATTAGCGGGCGGCGTACAGTCGTATACGCTCGATACCGGGCAGAGTCGCCAGACTGTTACGAAACTGGACTTAGACGCCATACAGAAGACTATCGATTCGCTATATAACCGGTGCGCCACTTTGGAAGCTCGGCTTAACGGTAGCGGTACCGTAACAGCGAGGCCAGCATGGTAGAAGATAAGCCACGTTTTCGACTTAAGAACGACGGGTCGTTCGAACACGTTTCGGGCGCTTTGCCTGTTTCCCTGGACAACCTACAGCAGCCTTCCGCATACGCCGGCCAGACTTCCCCGTCCCCCTGGGAAAACTCTATTTTCGACGGCGGTAAGTTCTTCGGCGGTTTTGGTGCTACTCAAATTCAAGACGTCGACTACTGGACGCTTCGCGCCAGGTCTACGCAATTATTTAACGAAAATTTATACGCTCGCGGTATTATCCGCCGCTTAGTAACTAACGAAATTAACACCGGTTTAAATCCCGAGGCCTGCCCGGACGAAGCTATTATCGGCGTCCCGGAAGAAAGCCTTAACGAGTGGACCGAGACCGTAGAAACCCGTTTCGGTATTTGGGCTAAAGGCCCGGAGCTATGCGACTGGAAGAAAAAATCGACGTTCGGAGCTATTCAGCGCGCCGCACGTATGGAAGCCTTAATTAGCGGCGACGTCTTAGTCGTTGTAAGGCAGTCCCAGCAAACTAAGTTACCCATGGTACAGCTAATTAGCGGGAGCAAAGTACGCACCCCGCTAGGCGAAGCCGGTAACCTACGTAAAGGCCACAAGATACGCCACGGCGTCGAACTTGACAGCGTCGGCCGTGTGGTCGCCCACTGGATTAAGCAAGACGACGGCGGTAGTAAACGTATCCCGGCAGTCGGTGAAAAATCAGGCCGTAAAATATCCTGGTTAGTATACGGAACCGATAAACGCCTCGACGACCTACGCGGCCAGCCTTTGCTAGCTATCGTTATGCAGTCGTTAAAGGAAATCGACCGCTACCGCGATTCGGTACAACGTAAGGCCGTTATTAACTCAATAATGGCTATGTTTATCGAGAAGGGCGAGGATAAAATGGGGACGCTACCGGTAACTGGTGGCGCCGTACGTAGAGACCAAGCCGTTACGACCGATAGCGACGGCGGTACACGTAAATTTAATATGGCTAGCCAGATACCCGGGCTGGTTATGGAAGAACTACAGACCGGGGAAAAACCGGTCCTTATGGGCGGGCAAGGTACCGACGTAAACTTCGGCACGTTCGAAGAAGCCATTATCCAGGCCGTAGCGTGGACCTTAGAGATACCGCCCGAAGTATTACGCCTATCCTTTTCGAATAACTACAGCGCCAGCCAGGCGGCTATTAACGAATTTAAAATCGCTATTAACCGCACCTGGGGCGACTTCGGCGAAACATTCTGTACGCCTATTTATATCGAATGGCTACTTAGCGAAACGCTACTCCAAAAAATTACAGCGCCCGGGCTCCTACAGTCGTGGCGCAACCCTAACGAATACGACGTCTTCGGCGCCTGGACCGCTACCGACTGGTACGGCTCGATTAAGCCTTCTACCGATATGCTAAAGCAGGCTAAGGGCTCTAAAATCCTAATCGAAGAAGGCTGGTCCACCAACGCCAGGGAAGCACGTATTACCACGGGTACGAAATTTACTAAAAATATTAAACGACTTAAGCGCGAAAACGAGCTTAAAGTCGAGGCCGCCAGACCTATAGCCGAGTTTAAACAAGAATTCGGCGAAGATGTGGCTACAGACGCTATCGAAACCATGGATAACATGGAAGAAATCGAAGCTATGCTTGACGATTATTTAGAAGATAAAGGGGTCGTTAATGCTAACTAAATTAGCGAAAGCGTTTAGCCTGCTACGCCAGGAAGTTACCGCCCTTAAAGGCGACGTACAGCGTATAGAGAAAGTCCGCCAAGTAGTACAGCATGGTAAAGACGGCGTAAGCCCGGACCCGGACGAAATCGTTAGCGCAGTCCTGGAAAAAATACCGGCGCCTAAAGACGGCGTAAGCCCGGACCCGCAGGCCGTAGCAGAAGCAGCGGCTAAACTGATACCAGAACCGAAGCCTGGCCGCGACGCGGTACCGCCTTCCGTTCGAGACGTCGCCGACGTTGTACTCGCTAAAATCGAGAAGCCGAAGGACGGCGTAAGCCCGGACCCTAAAGCTATCGCAGAAGCGGCGGCTAAATTATTACCGGTACCGAAAGACGGAGTAAGCCCCACGGCCGAAGAAGTCGCTAAGAAAATGCCGAACCCACAACGGGGTAAAACTGGCGCACCAGGTAAAAACGGCGTAAGCGTTACCGACGTACAGCTAAATAATAACGAACTTTTCGTCTTCCTTGACGGCAAGAAAAAGAAAGCCGGCACCATAAAAGTACCTGCAGCTAGCGCGCCATTTAATCCGGGTAATGCTGGCGGGGGCGGGAGCGCTCGCGGCGCAGCCCAGGAAACAATAGGGTACACGCCTCAAGGCACTTTTTTAAGCCCAGACCTCCAAGTCGGAGCGTTAGACACCCCCCAAACCGTAACATTCGGCGCGGGTGGGACGACCTCCAACGGTGGCGCTACGGTCGGGGTAGACGGGGTTATAACAGTTATCGACCCTCTTTTCTGGTCAATAAAACAAAGATTCCGAGCGGGAAGGGCCGGCGCTTCGGGTGTCAGCGAGTTATTTTTCTGGGCGGAAATCAGCGTCGACGACGGCGCTACGTGGAACGTCCTAGGCTCGGCGGTAGATATACCCCTAAATAGTTCCAGTGATACCGTAGTATTTTTCGACCTATCAAACTTACAAGTACCCGCAGGGACTAAACTACGAAATAGATTCGCCAGGAGTAGCACCGGTAACGACAGCGGGGACCTAAGAGTCGGAGTACCTAGCGCAGCGCTACAAGCGCTTAACGTCCCCGACGCGCCTTCGGCACAAATAACTTTTTACGCAATAAATCAGTAATTTTGACGAAGCCGGCAATACGGGTTAATATGCGTATAACAGGAGAATTTTATTTATGTGGCTACTAGAAGCTAGTGTCCGCCAAGCAATACAGCAGGCCCAGAAAGCCGGCTTTACGCCTTCGGCAGAACAACAAGCGCAATTCGAAGCGCGTTTCGGTAATGGCGACGTCTCCGCAAACGATAACAGACTATTAACCGTTGCTGGTAGTAGTGCGGAAATTTCCGTTAAAGGCGTTATTACTAAAGCGCCCAGCTTTTTAGCTATGTTATTCGGTGGCGGAAACACCACTTACCCCGAAATTATTTCGGCTATCGCTGCAGCGGAGCAAGACGACGCGGTTAGCGATATTACCCTGGCTATCGATAGCCCGGGCGGCCATTTCGACGGCCTGTTCGATACTTTGGCAGCTATTCAAGCCGCTAAAAAACCTACTAAAGCGGTTATTTCTAACGTCGGCGCCTCGGCGGCTTTTGCCATTGCCAGCCAGGCGGACGAAGTAGTCGCGTCCAATATCGCCGCGCGAATCGGAAGCGTAGGCGTCGTAGCTACCTTTATGGTAGACGAAAACGAAATTAGTATTACCAGTACAGAAGCGCCGAAGAAGCGCCCAGACGTAACCACCGAAGAAGGTAAGGCTATGGTCCGGGAAGAACTCGACGCAATGCACGAAATTTTTGTCGATGCAATCGCCGACGGTCGTAATACCTCGGTCGATAAAGTTAACGCCGACTTCGGCCAGGGCTCTACAGTCCTAGCGAACGAAGCATTAAAGCGCGGTATGATTGACGCGGTAGCGGCCCCGTCGCTTAAAGCAGTTAAGAGTACCAAAACAACCACCGCCAACAGCGGGAACCAACCGGAGGCCAATAACATGGACCTTAAACAACTACAGGCCCAGCACCCCGAAACTTTCGCGGCGGCGGTGCAACAGGGTACTACACAAGAACGCGACCGCGTAACGGCTCATTTAATGATGGGCGAAAGTTCGGGCGATATGAAGACGGCAGCGTCGGCAATTAAAGAAGGCTCAGAAATGACGGCTACTTTACAAGCTACGTATATGACTGCAGGAATGAACCGCAGTGATGTAGCCAGCCGCCAGGACGACGACGCGGGCGCTAACGCCGGCGACAACGCCAACGCACAAGACGATAGCGGAGACCAAGGCGGCGACGTTGCTAGCCTTATCGAAGCTAAACTCGGTTTAGGGGAGTAAGCTACCATGGCTAATTTGACAGTTACTAATGTGGATTTAGGTAGCGTAATCCTTAAAGACGGCGAGTTCCGCGACGACCTCCTTACCTTTGCGGGTGCGGCTACAGTTGTCGAAGGTACTATCCTGGCGCGCGATTCAGTTTCGCTTAAGTTGGTCCCTTTTGTTAAAGGCGGCGTAACTAACGAAAACGGAATCCCTAAAGCGGTCCTAACTTACGACGTAGAAGCGGCTGGCGCTGGCGACGAAAGTATCCGCGATATGGTTTCGGGCTCAGTTCGTGCCGAACGCTTAATTATCGACGCCGACGGCGACGGTAGCAACGTAGACGCGGCGGTCCTTGACCAATTGCGCGACTACTCCCTCGTATCAATCGACGTTCAAGAATTAAACATTCTTGATAACCAATAGGAGCGCATAGCATGAGCGGTTCAACTACTAAACGTATGCTTAAGGCATACATGCAAATGGCGCAGCCTACGTTATTCCTTTCGGGATTATTCCAAAGCCCGCCGGAAAACTTCCATACTTCGGAAGAAGTGGAAATCGATATCGTACGTAGCGACGAAGATATCTCTATCGTTATCCAGGACCTAAGTACGGGCTACCGTATGAACTCCGAAGACCTGTATACGAATAAAGGTTTTAAGCCTCCTATCCATAAGGAAGCACTACCTATTAATTCGTTCGACCTTATTAAACGTATGCCAGGACAAGACCCGTTCCAGTCTCCGGACTTTAGAGCGAACATTATTCTACGTATGTTTAACGGTATGACTAAAATCGAACGTAAAATCCGCCGCGCTATCGAAGTACAAGCGTCGCAAGTTTTACAAACCGGTACGGTTACGCTTACGGATAGCAACGGTAACGCGCTGTATACGCTTGATTACAAGCCGAAAGCTACGCATTTCCCAACGGCCGGCACTTCCTGGGCTACTGCTACAGGCTTGCAGAAAGTCGCGGATATTAACGCCCTGGCGGAAGTTGTACGTAACGACGGCCTAGCGGACCCAGACCAACTACTTATGGGTATCGACGCTTTCGAAAACTTTATTAGCGACGACGAAATACAAAAACGCTTTGATATCCGACGTATCGACCTAGGCACTATTTCGCCTATGGATATGCGCGGTAACGGCGGAACCTTCCGAGGTATTGTAGAAATCGGCAATTATCGCTATGACGTGTGGACTTATGGCGGTCGCTATAAAGACCCACAAAGCGGCGTTAAAACCCAGTTCCTAGACCCTGGTAAGATTGTCGTACGTGCTTCTTCTGGTCGCATGGACGCCACATTCGGCGCTATCCCTAATATCGGCGCGTTAGTCGGCGGACAAGCTACAGGCTTGCTACCAGAGCTACCAGGTCGCGTTAGTAATGCAGCCGGCGGTATGGACTTGTTTACGAACGCATGGCTATCTAATGACGGCGAGCAGTTATTCGGAGGCGTCGGCGCTAGACCGCTAATGATTCCTACGGCTATCGATACGTTCGGCTGTTTAGATACTCAGCTTTAATTTTAACCTTAGCGCCCGGGAATACCTGGGCGCTTAATTATTAGAGGCTAACATCATGCCAAGTAATAAAGATTTAGTTAAAGCTATCGCTGATATCTCGGCGGAGCTTGAAAAAGACGCCCCAGAAACCGAAGGTAAAAATAACGGTGAACTGGCTAATATTCTTAGCGAGCTAAAAGCCGAAAAGAAAGAAGCGGACAAAGACCTTACGCCGGGCGCTGCAGCGAAAGCCGCCGCAGAAGCTAAGGAAAAAGCGGACGAAGCGAAAGCCGAGCCTAGCGAAAAACCGCCTTTTTTCGTAATGCCGGGTAAGTGCTTAACCAGTAAGCGCGGACTATTGGCAGACGGCGACGAAATCAAAGCCGACGACCTGGCAGGCGGTAAGGAAGCGTTAGACGCTTTCGTTAAGTCCGGCCACGTAGGCAAGGCTTAGTAAATGAGTATTCGCCAGCTAGCAGAATCCGACCTCGGCCTTATCTTAGAAGATGAGGCTACGGGTTTCGGTTGGCCGATTACTGTAACGGACCCTTCGGGGGCCGTTCGACCTCTTACGGGTTTCTCGGACGATATCGCGCAGATTATCGACCCAGACACCGGGCAAGCCGTAAGCGGCCGTTTAGCGTCCGTAGCGCTACGTATATCTTCTATCTTAGCCGCAGGGCTAACCCTGCCCCGGGGAATTGCCGACGCTGGTATTAAGCCCTGGATTATAGAATTTAACGATATTAACGGTAACGCCTTTAAGTTTAAAGTAGCGCAATCTAACCCAGATAGAGCGCTCGGCCTAGTTACTTTATTACTGGAATTATACGAATAATGACTATTTCCACGTTAATAGATAAACAAGATAATTTCGAAGTTATCCGCGACCAGATAGCCGCGATACTAACGACGGAAGTAGCCAGCCAGATAGCATTAGCTACCACGGCAGGAAAGCCGAATCCGGACGACTGGAAATTAAGAATTTTTACGGAACGGTCGAACCCCTGGGAACAGCTACTTAACGAGCAGACAGACCGAAGCCCTATCGTAAATATTTGGTACGATAATTCTAACTTCGCACCAGGTAAAAGTAATATATCGGAACGCCAAGCGTCCGAAACTGTTTATAATATTGATTGCTACGGCTACGGCCTTAGTAAAGACGACGGCGGTACCGGGCATATTCCCGGGGATAAAGAAGCCTCGTTCGAAGTCCAGAAGGCGTTACGATTAATACGTAATATCTTAATGGCTGCAGAATACACGTATTTAGGTCTGCAGGGCCTAGTATGGCAACGCTGGCCACAGTCTATTACAGTTTTCCAGCCGCAATTAGACGGCCGCCAGATGCAACAAATAGTAGGCGCTAGATTAGCCCTTCGTGTAGTATTTAACGAGTTCTCGCCCCAGGTGGAAGCCGAAACGCTAGAACTTTTATCGGTAGACGTGATTAGAGCAGAAGACGGCGAAATCGTCCTCGAAGCTGATTACGATTATACAGCGCCATAAGAGGAGATATACCCATGGCAATATCAAGCGCGGTCGACGCTTCCGCAGTGGCGCGAGTAGTCGGCATAAAAACAATTTTTAAGGACCTACGCGGCGGTGGTATTTTATTTTTACCCCAACGCCTAGCCGTTGTCGGCCAGGGCTCTAGCGCCTCAACCTATGACACCACGAAACGCCAGGTAACTAGCGCGACGGAAGCGGCGACGCTTTACGGTTTCGGGTCCCCTATCCATTTAGCAGTATTACAGCTTTTACCGGTTAACGGTGACGGCGTCGGGACTATCCCGGTTACTGTCTACCCATTAGAAGACGACGGCAGCGGCGTAGCGTCGGCCGGGGATATCACCCCGAGCGGAGCAGCTACAGAAGCAGCAGCGTACCGGGTTCGCGTTAATAACATCGACTCGGAACAGTTCGTTATCAGTGTGGGCGACAGTGTGGCGGATATTATTACGGCGGCTACTGCAGCGATTAACGCTACTTTAGAAATGCCGGTTATCGCTACGGACGCCACCCCGGGAACTTCTACGGAAGTGGGTATCGCTTCAAAATGGGCGGGTACCAGTGCTAACGACATCGTTATCGAAATCGTAGGCCCAACTACCGCCGGCGTATCTTTTGCTATTACTCAGCCAGTAGGCGGCCTGGTAAACCCAGACGTAGACGACGCGCTTAACCAAGTGGGTAACGTATGGGAAACTATGGTCCTTAACTGCATGGACGTAGCAGATACCGCGACGCTGGATAAATATTCTACTTTCGGCGAAGGCCGCTGGGGTGCGTTAGTTCGTAAACCGCTAGTAGTTTTAACCGGTAATACCGAAACCACGGTTACCGCCGCGACTGCAGTATCGGACGCCCGTAAAACGGACCGTACGAACGGCCAGTTAGTAGCCCCAGGCTCTAACGATTTACCGTTTATTGTGGCCGCTAGACAGCTAGCCCGTATTGCTAAGGTGGCGAACAACAACCCGCCGCAGGATTACGGTAGCCAGGACGCTACAGGCTTAACGCCAGGTACGGACGGCGAACAGTGGACCTACACGGACCGCGATAGCGCTATTAAGAAAGGTAGTTCGTCCGTCGAAGTAAAAGACGGCGTAGTTAACGTATCCGACGTAGTGACTTTCTACCACCCAACGGGTGACCCTATCCCGGCGTATCGTTATGTAGTAGATATTGTTAAACTACAAAACATTATTTTTAACCTGGATTTAATTTTCGCTACCCCAGAATGGGACGGCGCGCCATTGATTCCAGACGACCAGCCAACGGTTAACCGTTCGGCTAAGAAACCGAAGGCAGCAGTAGCCGCCGTCGCTTCTATGCTGGATAGCTTAGGCCTTAACGCCATTATCAGCGACCCAGAAACCGCGAAGGCTAATACCCTGGCGGAAATTAACGACCAGAACCCTAAACGTCTGGACGTTTCTACAACTGTTCAACTAAGCGGAAATACGAATATAATTTCCGTAGATTTGAATTTCGGGTTTTTCTTTGGTACGGCTTCGGTCGTAGCATAAAGTTAAGGAGATAGGACAATGGCAGCCGTAGGCGGAAGCATTGAAAGCATTACTTTAGACGGTCGCAACTTCGCAGTAGCGGCCGACGCAGAAGCCCAACGAAAGTTAGGCGGATTCGAAAACGAAGTCCAAGCGAACGGTAACGGTACTGCGCGTCTTATCAAGACTCGCGTACCACTATCTATCGATGGTTTGACGGTTGAGGTCGACGACGACCGCGGAGACCACGAGTTCCTACAAGAACTTTCAAACCGTAACGACTTCTTCCCTGTGGCTATCTCGTACGCTTCTGGTAATACTTACCAAGGTACGGCGCAGATTGTCGGAGAGACGCAAGCCAGTAGCCAGAATGCTACCGCGGCCGTATCTCTAATGGGACCGGGTATTCTTACTAAACAGTAAGGGTTAAAATAGGGCTGAAATGCTGCGCGGGAGCCCTACCCTTTACCTGGTGCGAAAGCCTGGGGCGTGGCACCACTTTTTAAAATAGGGCAATATTATGAACGATAAAGTAGCGAAAGAAGTAGCCGAACAAGAATTCGAACGATTCGTCGAGGAAATGGACCTCGACCTCGATACGTCTCAAATGGATGCGGAAGACTTAACGGCATTCAATAAACAGAAAAGCCGAATCATTCGAGCCATTGAGCGCGGTCACCTTGTCATTAATGAGAATGGCGAAGCTGAATATACCCCGTTTAACGGACGTTCAAAGCATAAAGAAACCATCGTATTCCATGAGCGGACCGGTGCTTCCTTAATGGCTATGGACAGTAAAAAGAAAAACCATGATGTAGCGAAAACATACGCGGTAATGGCCGATATGTGTAAAGTACATCAAAGCGTATTTGCTGGTTTAGTAGGTACAGACGTTAAAATTTGTGAGGCACTTTTCGCGCTTTTAATGGATTAGTCCGGAGTTCGGTAGTTCGGTACGGGGGCGAATATAAATTCCCCGATGGTGAGAATACGGCGGGTATTGTTTATACTGAAATGTTATTGCAAATCTGCCGAGATTACCCAGCACTACCAGACCCCAGGACTTTAACAGTTAATGAGATTAGATTCTTTTACGAGGGTTTACGCTCAGAGCTCGAAAAGCACACAGAACCGAAGGGGTAATCATGGCGGGTCGTTTTAGCGTCGAGGCAGTTTTTAAAGCGGTTGACCGTATCACGGCACCCGTTACGCGAATGCAAAATCGAGTAGGTAAAATGACTCGCAGCATGGAACGCGGTCTAAGAGCTGCTAACAAAGCATTGGACAAGGTAGTCGGCGGACTTCGTAAAGGGGTTGGCGCGGCTGTTAAATTTGGTGCCATAGGTATCGGTGCGATAACCGCCTCTGTGGGTTTACTCATTCGCGAATTTTCCAAGATAGAAAACGCCGAAGCCGCATTCACGCCGTTACTGGGTGGTGCGGAGAAGGCCAAGGCCGCCGTACAAGCGTTAAATGATACGGCAGCTACCACACCTTTCCAATTCGAGACGTTGGCTTCCGCCACCAATCAATTATTACCCGTAATGAACGGTAACATAGAGAATACGATTAAAACGCTTCGTATGCTCGGTGATACTGCGGGTGGTAATGCTCAGAAATTAGATTCCATTACGCGAGGTTTTACCAAAGCAATGCTTAAGGGTAAGGTCGATATGGAATCGCTTAACATGATTGCCGAAGCTGGCGTCCCAATTTTTGACGACCTGGCCGCCGTAATGGGTGTTAAAGTTAACGACGCATTCTTCAAGATGATTAGCTCGGGCAAAGTAACAACCGCCCAGTTAACTAAAGCATTTGAGAAAATGACCAGCAAAGGCGGTAAGTTCTTTAACGGTATGGAAATTGCCAGTAAGACGACTAGCGGTATGTTCTCGACGTTAAAAGACAATATATCGTTGACCGCTGCCGAACTAGGTGGCGTACTTGCCCCAACTGTAAAAGAATTGATACAGGGCGCTACCGATATTGCTCGTAAGGTTCGAGACTGGGTTAAAAATAATCGTGAGTTGATAAGTGCCAAATTCATCGCGTTTGTAGATTCTGCCAAGGATGCTATTAAACGATTGATAAAAGCAATGCAGAACTTGAACGATGAAAATTCTATATTTGAACGATTGAAAAAATTCGTATCGGCTGTAACCGACGCCATTATATTCCTTGGCGAACATGGCGCGACCATTGCGAAAATTATAGCGGCCGTAGTAGCGTTGTCGCTTGCACTTAAAGTATTTACCGCAGTTATGACAATCGTTAACCTCGTCATGGCTGCCAACCCCATAGGGCTAATAGTTCTTGCCATTGGTGCATTAATCGCAGCCATTTCCGCCGCTATTATCTGGTGGGATGAAATCAAAGCGGCATTTTTAAGCTTGCCCGGTCCAGTTAAGGCAGCTATTGCAGCGTTGGCCGGTCCCATTGGTTGGCTGATTGGTGCGGCTGCGTTGGTAATGGAAAATTGGGAACCAATCAAAGCATTTTTTACAGACCTTTGGAGTGGGGTGGTCGGAATATTCGACGCCGCTATCGCTAATATAATGGGGGTCGTTGACCGCGTTAAGAATGCAGCGTCCGCCATTGTGGATACCATTTCTAACCTCGGTAGCGGTGTTGCTGAATTCTTCGGGTTTGGTGACGATGCGGAAGAACAGAACCAGAAGTCGGGCTCTAGTCGTCAAGTGGTAAGCCCACAAGACCGCGTAGCTCGTAGTATCGAAGAACAGCGTACAACCAGTACCGCAGAAGTAACAATCCGTGACGAGTCCGGACGTGCCGAAGTAACTGGCGGTTCGTTGGGTAATGGCTTGTCGCTACAACCTTCGGGGGCCTTCTAATGGCTTGGAACGATAGAATACGCGAAGCGGCCTATACGTCGCCGTCGGGTTCGCGTATCACTTTTGATTATGAGAATGTACGCAAAACAGTTAATAAAAAAACAACCGGTTTCGAATTTCCAGACGCCGACGGTACATTCGTACAAGATTTAGGCCATAGTGGTCGTCGTTATCCGTTGCGTGTATTCTTTTGGGGTGACGATTACGACCAACAAGCCGACGCCTTCGAGTTGGCATTATTGGAACGTGGTACCGGTCGATTAGAGCATCCGATATACGGAACCGTTGACGTGGTACCGTTCGGAACAATTACTCGCCGTGACGACTTGAAGACTGCAGCTAATCAAGCCGTCTTAGAAATTACGTTATGGGAAACAATTGGACTAATATATCCAACGTCTCAGAATGACCCAGCTAGTGCAGTATTGGCAGCGGTCGATGATTACAACGATGCTGCCGCGGCTGAATTCGAAGAAGTTACCAGCTTAGATAGCGCCGTCGATGCCGCAACGTTTAAGAATTCATACCAAGCGCTACTAGATTCGGCTTCTAGCGGGCTGCAGGCTGTAGCGGATACCCAGGACGACGTACGTAAGCAATTCGACGCGATAGTCGATTCGATTAACCAGGGTATCGATATTCTTATCGCCCAGCCGCTTACGTTAGCTTTTCAGACCGCAATAATGATACAGGCGCCGGCCAGGGCGTTAACAAATATCGAGGCCAGACTATCGGCATACGGCGACCTGGCTAACTCAATTATTACGGGAGATAACGCGGTCGTTACGCCTAGCCTGGGCGCTAGCGCTTCTAATGAATTCCACACTAACGACCTTTACGCTTCTACATACGTTACCGGTTCCGTGGTTTCCGTGGTAAACAATCAATTTACAACTAAGACGGAAGCGCTAGAAGCCGCCGAAGTAATACTTACGCAATTGTCGGACGTAGTCGACTGGCGCGATAATAACTTCCAGGCACTAGGCGAAGTCGACACCGGCAGCGCTTACCAGCAATTACAGGAGGCCGTAGCACTTACCGCCGGTTTCCTGGTAGAGATATCTTTCTCGCTTAAGCAGGAGCGTAGTATCGTCCTGGACCGGAATAGAACTATTATCGATTTAGCGGCCGAATTATATGGCAGTGTAGACGACCAACTGGATTTTTTGATTAATTCGAATAATCTATCGGGGTCGGAAATCCTAGAACTACCTAGAGGGCGCGAAATTGTCTACTATGTATAGCGTGATTACCGGCGATACTTTCGAAAGTATCTCGCGGAAAAAATACGGTACCGAGAAGGAAGCCGACCGAATAGCCAGGGCGAACCCAGGCGTAGCCGAGCCATTAACAGCCGGTACGACGTTAACTGTTCCAGTGCTACCGGAAGCCCCGCAAAACTTACAGCAGGCCGCAGACAGCAGTACAGACGACGAGGTCGCTATATTAATCGACGGCCAGCGTTTTAGGTTTTGGGATAAGGTCCGGATTACCCGCTCTATAGATACCATGGATACCGTAGAGTTCGGCGCGCCGTTTGATTCCGAGGCGCCGGGCTTCCGGGAGACGTTCCGCCCCTTCTCGTTTAAAACTGTGGTTATTACGGTCGGCGGTACTCCGCTATTTACCGGTACCATGGTCGCAGTTAATCCAGTATTAGAAAACGCCCAGAAGATAATATCCGTAAGCGGCTATTCGTTGCCCGGCGTCCTTAACGATTGTACTTCGCCGGCTAGTTCCTTCCCGCTGGAATACGATAACCAAGGTTTACGCGAAATAGCTACAGCGCTCGCGGCACCTTTCGGCATTAGCGTAGACTTCCAGGCAGACCAGGGCGCGGTATTTGAACGGGTAGCCAGTGAACCAGGTAAAAAAGTCTTAGCATTCTTAACCGAACTTGCAAAGCAGCGTAATTTAATAATATCGAGTTCGTCGCGCGGTAAATTGGTGTTCCTGCAGTCTGCAGAAAGCGGGCAGCCTGTAGCGAGGTTACAGCAAGGGTCCGCCCCGGTATTATCCGTTACGCCATTCTTTAGCCCCCAGGAATACTACAGCCATATAACCGGGATAGAACCGGTAGTCGTAGGCCTGGCAGGGTCCCAGTTTACCGTTAAGAACCCGCGCTTATTAGGCGTTACCAGGCCTTTAACTTTCAATGCGCCCGATACACTGGACGCCGACGTTAAATCGGCCGTAGAAGCTAAAGCAGGGCGTATGTTTGGGAATATGGCGTCTTACTCGGTTCGCGTAGCTACCTGGCGCGACCCGTCCGGTAAATTATGGGAGCCTAATACCGCTATTAAATTACGGGCCCCCGACGCCATGATATACAACGAATACAAATTTATTATCCGGTCTATTGAATTTAGCAGGGATAGAGCAACGGAAACCGCTACCCTTAATTTAGTAATACCAGGTTCTTTTAGTGGCAAAGTTCCGGGGGCGTTACCATGGGACGAATAGCGAAATTATTATCTTTCCTAAGATTGACCAGGAACAGCGCCAAAATATCCGACGTTAAAGTCGACCCGGGCGGAGGCCCTAACGTAACCGCCGAGCATTTCGCACCTGCCGGCGACGATTCGCACCCGTTACCAGGCGACTACGTGGCCTTAAATACCGACAGCGGTTCGGGTCGGGAGTCTGCTATCGGATACCTGGACCCGCTTAACGAGCCGAAAGCATTACCTGGCGATAAACGAATCTACGCCCGGGACGAAGACGGCGTCGTTATTGTCGAAATATGGCTTAAGAATACGGGGGAAGCTACAGTATTTAACGAAAACGGGTCGGTAACTTTACGCCCGGACGGCGGGATTATAACCACGACGCCGGAATCTACATTCGACGCTAAGGCGGACGGTTCTATTAAAGGCGACAACGGTAGCGGCTCGTTCGAGTTGGCGGCGGGAGGTGACTTTCTCGTAAATGGTGTTACTATAGACACTAGCGGAAATGTAACAATACCGACTAGCTTAACGCTCGCAGGCAAAGAGATTGCAGGACATGACCATAGCCAGGCGAACGATAGCGGCGGTAATACCGAAGCAGATACAGGGCCTAACAACTAATGGCAGAACAGCAGGGCGACGTTAGCCTATTTCAGACAGACGACGAAGGCGAAATTATCGTCGAAGGTGGTATCGTTACTATGAGCGGCGGTCTAGAAACGTCCGCTTACTTATCGTTGTTCGGCGGTGACGAGGACGACGACGGCAGGGCCGATAGTCCGACTAATTGGTGGGCTAATATTGACGAAGTGGACCCGTCCAGGGAGTACCATAGTGAGACCCAAAATTTATTACAGGCAATACCCGCAACTACCGGAAATTTACGTCGCATAGAAGACGCGGCGAACAGGGATTTATCCTGGCTTATTACAAATAAAGTGGCGTCGACCGTCAATGCGGCCGCTAGTATCCCAGGTATAAACAAAATTAAATTAACAATCGATGTCGAGGCCCGGGGCGAAGAATCTAGCTTCGAGTTCGTAGAAAATTGGAAGGCCGGCGCATGAGTCTACAGACCCCAACAACTAAAGAAATAAGCGATAATATAATCGCGCAGTTAGAAGCGTCCCTTAATCAAACGATACCGCTATTACCTAAGTCATTCTTACGGGTCCTGGCTAAAGCATTAGCTGGCGTGTTCGTACTACTCTATAAGTATGGCGGGTTTATGTTTTTGCAAATGTTCGTACAAACCGCGAGCGCCAACGAAACAACGGTTAACGGAGTCATATTAACACCCCTTACACAATGGGGGCGACTTATCGGAGTAGGCGACCCAGTATCGGCCACGAATGCCGAGTTACTTATCGACATTACCGTCGAAACTCAGACCGGCGTATTACCTTCCGGCACCCAGTTAGTAAGTACCGATAACGGGGTTACCTACATTACGATAGGCGCCGTAACGCTTAACGCTGCAGTTGTCCAGGCCACCGTAAGGGCTGTTTCGGACCAGGCGGGGGGTGGGGGTTCCGGCGCTATAGGGAATTTAGACCCGGGCGCTATTATCTCTTTTGCTAACCCGCTAGCTAACGTATCCCGTAACGCCGTTGTGGCTACCCAGACCGTTACCGGTGCGAATGCTGAAAGTACCGAAGCGTACCGCCAGCGAATTATAGATAAATTTCAAAAACGCCCTCAGGGCGGCGCGTATGCCGATTACGAACAATGGGGCGAAGAAGTAGCGGGGGTTATTAACGTATACCCTTATACTAGCGATTGCCCCGGCCAAGTTGACGTATACGCCGAGGCCACGGTCGAAAGCTCGGGGGACCCAGACGGGATACCTACGCCGGCGCAGCTACAGGCTGTATTAGACTCTATATTCCTAGATTTAAACGGGTTAAATACTCGTAGACCCGCTAATGCGCTAGTTAATTCTTTCCCAATAACTCGAACCGGTTTCGATGTAGCCGTGTCTGGCCTGGTGGTAGACAACCTGGTGCAAGTACAAGCGGATATAACTACCGCCTTAGAAGAATATTTCCTCGGTCGGGAACCCTTTATCGTGGGTTCAACGATACCACCTAGGACGGATAGAATAACCAGCAGTGCGGTAGGTGGCGTAGTAGACGACATTGTTAGCGCGGCAGGCGGGATATTCGTAGACGCCGCAGTTACACAAAATACCGTACCCGTGGTAACCTATTCGTTAGGTGTAGGGGAAAAAGCGAAAGCTAGCTCGGTATCTTTCCTATGATGTTCTTACGGATATTCAAGCATTTATTACCGAACGCTCGCGCCTGGCGAATAACGGTAGATAAAAAACTCCGACAGTTTTTCGAAGGGCTTTCGGGCATAGGGTCGGATATTAAAACCTTTTTCGATGGTATCTGGCTCGACGTATTCCCAGAAACTACCAGGGAGTTAGATAAGTGGGAAGACCAGTTCGGGTTAAGAGATACGGGTCTTACTGAGCAAGGCAGGCGCGAGAGACTAGACGCCACATGGAAAGCGCTAGGGGGTCAGGACCCTAGGTATATCCAGGATACGCTACAGGCTAACGGATTCGACGTTTATATTCATGAGTGGTGGGTCCCGGGTACAGAGCCCGCGCCAGGTGTTAAGCAATGCGTAACACCCCGTAACCCTTTTACAGTCCTTAGAAATGATAATATAGTCTCAGGGTTAACGATTACTTGTGGTAACCCGGCGGCGACTTGTGGTAACCCGGCGGCGACTTGTGGGTCCTCCACCGAGCCAGTAGGATACCCGTTAGTTAATAAGCTGCAGCAAACAGCACCTAAATACCAGATAACTAGTGGTAACCCGGCGGCGACTTGTGGTAACCCGGCGGCGACTTGTGGGTCTTTTGAGCTATATCACGACGTAGAGAAACGTTATTTTATACCTTTAGACCCGCTTAAGTGGCCCTACTTCCTGTATATTGGGGGTGAGGTTTTCGGCGAGGCCGCACAGATTAATACGCAACGGAAGAATGAATTCGAGGCGCTTTGTTTAAAAATTTGCCCTACCCAACAGTGGCTAGGCATCATAGTGGAGTATAATTAAAATGGCTAACAACCCCTCAACATTGCCTGGGTATAACGGGCAAACAACAGCCCCGGACGCAAACTACCTATATGGTTCTGCCCGGAATGATGCGGCGCCCGGTGATTTAACAGGGACGCCACGGGTAGCAGCGGAAATAAACGATATTTTTGGTTTCCAACAAGCGCTACTATCTAATGCAAATATAGTGCCAAGCGGTAGCCCTGATACAGCGTCGAATTCGCAATACGTAGACGCAATCTATGCGCTAATTGGTAAACCTTTCGACTCTGTGGCGGCGCTCGACGCCGACACCCGCATAAAAGAAGGCGATATCGTGCATACACGTGGCTATATCGGTGGGTGGGCCGCAACTGCTAGTGGTCGACCTAAAGGCGGCAATACTTACGAAATCGTGGCGGCGGCATCGGGAACAGACGACGGCGGCGCGTATATTGATTTAGCGGGGTCGGGGCTGCAAGCCAAGGCACTGTTTCTGGATAAAATCTATTCCCCTTTACGTTGGGGCGCCGCAGCGGACGGAGCTACGGACGACTTTATACCGTTGCAGGCCAGTGCGTCTTTTGTCGAAGATATTAACGCAGCCGACCCTAAAGTACATGGTACATGGGATTTAGAAACAGCATATACTTATTACACGTCAAACCTAGTCGTACTTAATAATGGTAATCTGGAGGGAAGGGGCTCAATACTGTTTTCTAATAGCACTAACAGCATATTGCAGCTTACCGGTTCAAACCTCTACCACCGGGACTTTATAGTTAGGTATGGTGTCAGTACAAACACACCAACACGCGAAGGGCTGCTACTGGCGTCAACAGGCGCACTTCAATACTCTAAAAATAATATGACAAACGTCGTAGTTAAAAACGCATACCGTGGCATGGTGTCCAAGCCGACATTCGGTCCGGTGTGGGGTTGTACCTTCTCGAATGTTAGGTGGAACGATTGTTGGGATTGGCAAGCGCATCTAGACTGCAATACCGGTAGCACTACTAATACCTTTATCGGGTGCCATGCCCGCGGGTTCTTTGGTATTGGCTCTACCCAGATGAAAGGTTTGTTTCTAGGGGACATTTCAGATGTTGTTCTGATTAATTTTGGAATAGACCAAATGAGTGACGGACAAGGGTTAGTGACAGTCGATTGTCAACACCTCCGATACGATTTGATTACGATGGAATCTTGTAAAATGGTTAGTGACCTGTCGTCTATGGTGTCATTTACGGGTGGTAGTGTCTCTGGCGGTGATATACTGTCGAAAGTTGGTAGCTATGACATGGGTGTCGGTAATACTGGTTATATTGTCCAATTCAGTGGTTCGACAGAATTCTCAGACATAGGTCGGGTGCGAAACATACAGGAGGCGTCGACTACTGGTACACTGAAAATGGTAAGGGGTAGTAGCCTCGCAGAAATTAGGGCGTGTGTCGATTTAGACGAAGTTGATACCCTCGGTAATTATGACAAGTATTACAATAAATGCGACCAAGCAGGTTACTCGAATAACTTCGCCAACCTACCCACAGCAGGAGTCGCGCGCCGCATAATGTGGAACCGCGCGCCAGCAGTCGGGGCGACACCCTTCTGGATAGATGACGGTACCCAGTGGCTAGAAATTGGCACTAACGGAACGCTAGTGGTAGCCTCGTAATGAAGAATCGCATAATTAACGGAATTATCAAGGTCGAAGGCGGGTACGTTAACGACCCGAGCGATAGCGGCGGGGAAACTAACTTCGGTGTTACCGTCGCAGTGGCCCGCGCTAACGGCTATAACGGCGCTATGCGGGATTTACCGCGTAGTGTTGCTTTCGATATCTATTCGGCTAAATACTGGGACGCTGTAAAAGGCGACGACCTGGTTAAACTATCCGAACACGTAGCGGAAGAAGTAGTCGACACGTCGGTAAATATGGGGCCTAAGCGAGCGGGTAAATTCCTGCAGCGGGCGTTAAATTCTCTTAACAACCAGGCGAAGTTATACCCGGACCTGGCAGTCGACGGCGCAATCGGCCCGGCTACAGTTTCCGCCCTCCGTGGTTACCTGGCCGAGCGTAACGAGTTGGTGCTTTCCAGGGCGTTAAATTGCCTACAGGGCGCCTACTATATCGACCTGGCAGAACGGCGCGAGAAGGACGAACGGTTCGTCTACGGCTGGTTTAAAAATAGGGTGACACTATGAAACTAGGGGATATTGTAAAAACAGTAGGTAGCGCGGCGTTACAAGTCGCTTTACCTGGTACCGGCTCGCTAATTGTTGGCGCCGTTAATGAATTGCTCCCGGACGATAAAAAACTCCCTGCAGGCGCAACGGGCGACGACGTTAATAACGCTATCGCTAAGTTGCCGCCAGAACAACAAGCGTCCGTAATGGAAAAAGAATTCGACGTTAGCATTACCCAGATTAAGGAAAGTAATTCTACGGTCCGGGTAATGCTGGAAAGCGACGCCAAGAACCCGCACAGTACGCGCCCCTATATCGCTAAGGGCTCGTTCCATGTGGTCGCCTTCGTCGTTACCGTTGCTATCTCAGTGTGGGCGTATGGCGTCTTAATTGCCGACGAAACCCTCGTTACTGCAGTTATGGACGGCTGGCAATTTATATTAGCCGTTATCGGCCCGCTAGTAACTTTACTATGGGCGTACTTTGGCGTTTTGAAACAAGAACATAAAAATAAGTTAGACGCCGCGAACGGTTCGTCGACTCCGGCCGGAATTGCTGGTATATTGTCAAGCATTATTAAGCGGAGATAATCACATGAAGAAAACGAAGAAGCAGGAACCGGCCCAAACTGTAGGCGGGCGCGGTAAGCAACGTACCGACGCGCCAGTTAAGCAGCAAGCGGCAGTACCAGTTAAATGATTTACGAGGCGATAACGCTATTAATTTATGCGGTTCTTATCGTCGCGTTTCTTCAACCGAACGCGCCGCGATTTTTTGCGGCCGTTATCTTTATCGGCATTACGCTATTACATGAATTACTATTATCCTCTTACGACGGCTTACAGTATTACGGAAGCGCGGCACTTTTCGACCTGGCTATTATAATTATTACCAGCGGAATAAACCCGGTCCCTAAAATGGTCCTAAGCCTGCATAGAATTTGTATCGTTTCGATATTTGCAAACCTGGCGGGCTGGGTACTATGGTTTTTCTATTACCCTCCTTTAGCTTACGACGCGGCCTTCGCCCTAATTTACGTATGGACGCTAATAACACTAATAAATAGGAATGGGCTAGATGTGGGAGGTTATACACTGGATAGCTGGGCTACTTGCTTTCGCTTCAATCGTCATTCATGGCTTAACCATAGTTATAAACACGGTGGCAAAGTATGAGCGCCAAAGAAGGGCTAGCCGAGTTAGCGCAGAATCCGAAAGTAGCGTCGGCCGTGTCGACTCTAACGACGGGGACGGGCCTAGGAACATTCCTTGATTTAATACCTAATGATATCGGTAAGCTGGCTACGCTTGTCGGTATTGTGCTTAGTTCGGTGCTGATATACACCCACTGGCGTAAAGGTCGTATCGAGTACGAGAAAACCCAGTTAGAAATATTAGTATTGAAGGAAAAAGAAGCGGAGCGTATAGAAGCAGCGCACCGCAGAAAAGAAGCCGGTCTCCCGGCTAATCGTAAAGAAGACGTCGAAGCCTAACCAGCACTTACGACCGGCGTAGTTAACCCCAAAACGTCCTTAATTTCGTCTAATTGTTCCCTGGCTTCGGCCAGTTCTTCCAATGCTTCGAGCATACCCTCGCGTATATCCCCGTGGTAGAATTTCTCTTCCCCGGTTTCGACCGCTGTTTTAAGTCTATCTAAATCTACTTTAGCCATTTTAGTACCCTTCGGTTTCGTAGCGTTTACGGAATGCCGCGACCGCCACCGGGACGACGGGCTCTATTAATTCGAGCATAGCTTCGGCGTATACTCTTATTTCGTACTGGGCGTGGGGGTGCAAGCGCTCCGCCAGGAACCTAAATAAATTATGTAAATTCACAGTAGCGAACATGTGGCTATAAGTTGATACTGGGAGTACGGAGCGGGCCAGTTCTCGCGGTACGCCCTCGGCGATAAACTGCTTATACAGGCGGAAGGCGTTTTTATTCTGGTTACGCATACCGATAAGCATAGAATTAGTATGGTTACGCTGGTCTTCTGGCAGCGCTTCGAATTCTTCCGGCGTTAAAGGGTCGCGCATTTGTTTATTATCCGCATTCTGGACGCCTACGAGGTGCGCTTCCGGGATATAAAATTCTTCGGGTAGTTCTCGATACCTGGCGCTTAGTTCGTTAAACGATTGCGTACGGTGGCGGTGCCATTGACGGAAGACGAAAATAGGCGCCTTAACGTCGAAGGTAAAAGTAACCGCCTCGAACGGCGTATTATGGCCGTTATTATAGAGGTAGTTTATTAACCTGGTATCGCTCCCGGTATCTTCCCCGGCGCGCCAGTCCGCGTCGTATGAGACGCGAGCATTACGAGCGATAGAAAGGTCGCTCCCCATGGAATCTACGAGCCTTACGAACCCGTGGTCTAATAGTTTAATCATTCGCTGGTTTCCTTTTGGTTAGGTTTAAATAATTTGTTTTCGCAGTCCGTACAGAACACCGGGTTAATTTCCCGACCCATACAGCCGCATTCGCGCCCACTACAGCAGCCTTCCGGCTCGTAGTCGTTTTCTACCAGGATACCGGTGCCGCAGGCGGAGCAATTCCACGGTTTAACGGCGCCTATCATGGTTTTATGCCAGTGTACCGACTCCGCGTTCCTGGGGTCGTTTGCTGGCCCTATATACGCCGCCGGGTCGTTATCGCCAGCGACGAAATATTCTTGTAATTGCGTCGGGTTATCCTCTACTTTCAACTTCGAGAGAAGCACGTCGTACGCACAAATAGCGAGGGTTAATTCCTCGGTCGTAACGGGCTCGGCGCGTCGTACCGCCGTAGTAATTTCGTCTAAAGTTCTCATTCTTTAAGTACCTTAATTATCGTTGAATGACTTATTAACGGAGCATAAGGCGCGAATGTGGCCGCCAGTGCTTCGCCTCGTTCCGTACGTACGACTACCCAATCGGCGCCGGCCGCTTCTACTCTTACCTGTTCGTAGGCGACTGTTTCGTCGCCCAGGTGTTTAGCGCCATTCCAGCCCAATTTAATAACGTCGCCTGGTAGTAGTTGCATAAATAATTAATCCTTCCTATATCGTTTACCGCGCCAGCCACCAGCGGCACGTATCGGCCAGCCTTCGGCCCATGGCGGCATAGTTGCCATAATGCGCTCGAATTCTTCTACCGACCCGGTACCTTCCAGGACTTCGCTAACTATTTCGTCGTGTACGTGCAAGGCGACAGCATAGCCCGCGCGTTCGACGTTCTTAAGGGCATACGTAAGGATATCGCGCGCCGTCGCCTGGACGGTGTTTTCGCAGAGTTTCCCGCCGTACGTATCTAATCGCATCCAGCCCGTAGGACCTTTTTTATAGTCGGAGTTCCAGCCCATATACGTAAGTTTAAGGACCTGTTTACCCCAGGGCGTTACGTCCGGGTGTAATCTCGGCTGGTGGTAAGATAACTTACGGCCGCTAAGTAATTGGCAGTAGAGGACGTCGTCTTTAACGCCGTACGTAATGCCGTTATACGTGTAACAGTGGCCCGGGTTTTGTACTGCAGCGACGGCCGCGTCTTCCAGCCCGTACCAGAACTTAACGATAGCGGGCGACGCCTGGCGCCAGGCTTTTATCGACTCTTTAATCTCCGCTTCGCCGAGGTGCTTATCCGCTCCGAATGCTAACCAGGCCCCGTACCCGCCCTGGTAGCCCGAAGCTAATTCGGCGACCTTGCCTATTTTCTTCCTTAGCGGGTGGTGTTCTCCGGTCTGTTTTCCCTCCCACCACTTAGGGGCGTTTAAGTCCGTATACCCGGCGTTAGCCATCATTTCCTCGAAAGGGATACCGGATATTTTAGCGGCGGACATTTCGTATATTTTGCCATGGGTCCGGAATACATCGATACGCCATTGTTCGCCGGCTAGCATTGCTAAGACCACGGCTTCGATAGCGGAGTAATCCGAACAGAGGAAGTCGCAACCGGGCGCCGCGCTAAATAATCCACGGAGGCAGCCAGAAACAGCCGCTACAGCGTCGCCGAAGTAATGTTCGACCCATTGGAGTTTACGCGAGGCAATCACCAGGAGCGCGTCTTCTACGGCCTCGATACACCACTCGGCGGGCTCGCTAAATGATTCTGGGGTCTGGCACCAGGGGCAGTTATCCAGGTGGGGGCCGTAATGTTTACCGCAGCCGCTAACCGGGTCGCAACGTCTAACCGCGGGGCCACTATTCGGTAAGTTTTGCGGCTGGGGTCCACGGCCAGCGAAACGGCCTGTACGGTCAGCACCGCAGAAAGCGAAAAGGTCGCGGAGTCTACCGTCGTTAGAACGTCGGCGGTCGATAGCGAACAATTTTTTAACACTGGCAGCGCCTAGGGACGCGCGTATCTGTAGGACCCTCCGGGCTTGCTTGGCGTTCGGCAGCGCCGCGAGTTCGGCAGCGGATAGTATATCTACCGGGTGGACTTCGTTTTCAGAGGCTAGAACCTCTAAGGTACGTTGGTCGTCGGGCCTTATAATTTCCCCGGCTAGCCTATCCGCTAATTTAAACTTCTTTAATTTCCCGGCCACGCTATCCGCGTCTAAGCTTGCCATGTGGACGCCGTTAGCGCCTAACCAGCCGGTTATCTTCGCTATCTCGCCGGCGCCTTTAACGGTTCCGTTAGTAAGTGCCACTAATTCGGCTGTATACATTTTGTTAGCCTGTTCTACTATCGCCAGGCAATTACTAAGGGCGTCGCCGTCGATATGTACGCCGCGAAGGTTAATACACTGGTCTAAGAGCCATAATTCTAACTCGTCGCTACTTAGGTCCGGTATTACTGCAGAGACGGCCGACTCCGATTTAATATCGCCAAGGTTGTAATCGTACAACTTAGCCCCGTCTTCGTGGTCTTCCTCCGGTCGAATACGTCGGCGGTCGTCCTTCTTCGTCGGGTTACGTGGCTTACTAAATTTATTAAGGAGGCGTTTACCGTCGTCGATTTTCTGGTCGGTAACTTCCAGGACCTTAGCGGCTTTACCCAGTGCGCCAGGTAACGAGAAGGCGCGAGACTTAGCCATGGCGTCGCGTAATTGCCAATAAGGCAACGGGGGCCAGCCCATACGCTTACAGACGTTTTCCCAGATATGCCACTCAAAGGCACTATTCCAGGCTTCGAGTAAACCACCGGCGGCGATATGGTCGAATAGTTCGGTAGGGGGCGGCATTCCTGGAAGCCACAATCTAGCGCCTAAACCGTCCTTAAGGTTGTACGCCAGGCTTAATACTTCGGTCGAAGGGTGTTCGGCGTATGCTGCAGCGCCTACGGCTCCGATACCATGCGGCGGCGACTTCGTTATCGACTTCCACTTCTTAGCGGTTTCGTCGAAGTAGTAGCCGGCTTCGCTATAGGTCTCGAAGTCCATATCCGGGAGTACGGTAGAAAACCCGCAGCCCGAAGGTAAACGGGTATAAGCTGGAATGCTCGACGGGTCGACAACTACGCACCCCTGGGCGGCGTCTGGCTCGGAAAACTTACCAGGGTAATAGCTATCGCTTTCGGGGTGGTAGATTACTTGCATTTATAACCCCTCGTTATCGATTGTTTCTTTAGTTAGCGCCTGGTTCTCACCCCAGATAAACCGGATAGCGGCGAATGTGGCCTTAACCTTGCGTACGAAACCCATATTAGCGATATCTTCGATACGTTTAGCATTCTTAACACTGGCAGGCGCGGCACTCTTAACGCGGCCCTTAACTAGCGCGTCGTTATGCGTAAGGACCAGGTCGCCGCGAAGGTCTAAGACCTGCTTACCGCCTTTTTTATAAAAGTACATATTATTACCTCAAAAAAGGACCCGCCCCGGAGGGCGAGCCAATGGCAGGGAGCAATTAAGCGCGCGCTAGTGCCTGGATTTGTGCTGGCTGATATCCAGCGGCCAGGAGTTGCGCTTCGGTAAATGCGGTACCGTTAGCGTCCAGGTATTTAACTTCTACTGGCGCAGGAGCGGCCGCCGGTGCTGGTGCTGCAGCAGGGGCCGGAGCAGGAGCCGCCGCGCCCGGGCCGTTAAGGAAGTCTGGCGCTGGTTGTACGTTACTCGGAGCAGGGGCCGCCGCTGGCGCAGCCATAGGGGCAGGAGCAGCCGCCGCGCCCGGCATTGGTGCCGCTGCAGGAGCCGGGGCAGCCTGGGCGATAGGAGCCGAACTAGCCAAAGGCGTAGCACTTGCGCCCGCTGGTAAATTAGCAGCAGGAGCGCCACCGAATACGCCGGCGCCGTCTGGGCCGCTATGTATTTCTTCGCCATAGCCTACCAGTTCAACCATAGAATGATTAAGGAAAATACCTGGTTGCTGCATTGAACCGTTACCCTTAACGCTACCGTAAATACGGATAAAGTAACCACGCTTAAGCATATTAGGGTCTGTAATAAGTTCCGCACCGCCGGCCGTATAGCACTTAGGAGCGAAGCCGCCGCTAAAGTTCATAATCCAGTTACCCGGGAAGCCTTCACGGTCGCAAGGTTTCGTACCTTTAGTGTTCGGGACCTGGCTATCGCCGTCCGTTACCTTAAAAGCGAACTTAGGGTTAATACAGTTACCCGAAGCGTCGAACAGCGACGGGAAGGCCGCGCGGGCTACGCCATGGATGGCCGCCCATACTTCGTTATATCCGGCGTCGGTTTTTGGTACCGCGATAGCCATAAAATACTCTACGCGAGGCTGGCCGGCGTTCGGGCCATTTTTAATTAGAAGCGGTTTACCTTCCGCGTCTGTAGTTTGAGGTTCGAAACAGTCACCTTGTACTAGACGACCGACCGGGGTTAAGATTTGCGTTAAATTTTGATTGCTCATTTTTTAAATACCTGTTTAGCTTTGTTACCATTATCCGGGACTATTTTAATACCGGTTCGAGGAGTTGTACTATATGCCGTAATGACGGCGTCGTCAATACCTAATTTTCTAGCTTGGTTTGGCGTAATGGCGTCGACGGGTTTTCTAAGTTCGAAGTTAAGCATATCCCCCAGGGCGATAACTTCTTCTATGGGTTTACCCCAGGTTTCACGGCCGAAGCCTTCTTCGGTAGCCCAGCCAGATACCAGGGAGCCGGAACGTATTAGGCCTTTCGCCTGTTCTTCGAATCCGGACTCTAAGTATTCCAACTGTTTACGGGCTCGCTTAACTATCGCTAATTGAACGCCCAGGGCTTCCGCTGATAATTCCACGGGTACGGGTTTAGTAGCGACTTCGTATAGCCCGGTACCGGCTTTAAGTGCCGCCGGGCAAGCATGGCGCCCCGGGCAGTGCTTACAGTGGCTACCGGTATTAAACTCGGCGTTAGGGCCTAGGGCCTTATGTGCGTTACCGTGTAAAATATTGATATGGGCGCGTAGTTCACTCGCCAGGACAACCCATTCGCGGATAGGTCCGTCGCGGTGAAACGCTCGCGGCTGGGCGATACGGATAACGACCCTAGTAAATTGGTCTACGTGGCCGTTAATTTCGAGTTCGTCCAGTAAGCCGGCTACGTAGTCTATCGCTTGCCAATTTTCGAACGCTTCTACAACCTCGAAACCGAACTTATAGTCCCAAAGGTATAGCGTATTTTTAGCTTTATGATAGATAGAGCAGTCCGGCGTACCCCAGTTAATTTCGTGTACCCTGGGAATCTCGACGCGCTGTTCGATACGGATATTAGGGCCACCGAATACGCCCGTACTACGCATTACACTAATAACGTCGTCGGCGTACATTTTGGCAGCGTCGAACATTTCTTCGGTAAGAAGCACCCCGTTAGAAGCGGTAATCCCGACCCAATCCTTAGCCGTATGGCGCTGGCGGGTATTAGTCTGGGCGTCCGTAATAATCTCGGCGCCTATTTCGTGCGACGCGGTACCTTCGCGGGCTTCGACGGATTCTTCGGTCTCCGGGTAAGTTTGGGCCATTAAGACCCAACCCGTACAACCGTCCGGCTTACCCCAAATACCAGCCGACGACGGCGGTAAAATGGAATGGGACATTATTACACCCCCAGGGCTGCAGCTACCGCCGGGATAAGGTCCGGACGTGCGGCTAATAGTGGTAAGGCTTGTAAACCTTGCGCGTTTACTGCAGCAGTTACGGCCGCCTGGTCGATACCGTTAGCAGTGATAGCCGCCATTAATGCCGGGAACGTCGTAGTACCGCCCGCTGGTGCCGGTGCTGGCGCAGGGCTAGCAGGCTGGACAGCAGCCGCCGCAGTAGTCGGGGCTGCAGCCGGTGACGCAGGGGAAGCAGGAGCCGGCGAAGGTTCTACCGCAGCCGTGGCAGCGTTTCCCGCTGGCGCTGGTTCGGTAACCACTGGGTTAGCGGGTCCCGCAGACATAGCGGCGCGGAGTTCGGCTTCTACTTCGGCTACCAGGGCAGCGTCTACGCCTCGCTTCTTCTTCCATTGCTGGGTCTTCTTAAGTTTATTATGAGCCCCGCCAGCGCCTAAAGCGTGGATTCTATGGTCCCAGGGTAAACCATCGCTATCAACTTCGACGCCAGCCGGAGCGGCAGCAGTTGTTACAGGTTCCGCAACCGTGACAGACTCGGCCGGCGCTGCAGGCTGGACAGATTCCGCCGGCTGTTCCGTTGCACTCGCTACAGTGTCGGCGTTTGGGGCCGCGAATACTTCCGTAGCCGCTGGTTCGGTAGTTACTGCAGGAGCAGGAGCAGGAGCGGGGGTCGGCTGTTCTTCTGGCGCCGCGATATGTTGGTCGTCGGCTGCAGTAGAAGAAGCACCGGGGCCAGTAACTACCGGGGCGGGTTTCTCTTTGCTTAAATCAATAGCTAGGCCGTGTAACATATCGCTAGCGCGGGTTAAAGCGTTATAGTCCATAGGGACGGTTAAACTAATCGTTTTCATTGTGTCGGTTTCCTATTTTGTGGTTGACGGTATGGATAATATAGCGTAATGTTCTCCCCGTCAACAACAAATAATCGAGGTTTTAAAAATGATTGAATCAAATGTAAGTATTAAATTAGAAAGTTTTAAGGTCCCAGATATGGTTAACGAGGAAGACCGGTTCAAGAATCGCCCGGCTCCGTGTGCGGTCGCCCCTTCCCAGTATCCGCAGCCGGTCCCGGTACCTTCTAACGAATGGATAGCCCCGACGTTATCTACTCGCCAGTTCCTATTAGCAGAAGTACCGCCCGAAACCCTACTTAAGATGTGCGAAGACTTTAAGACAGAAGTTTTTAAGCGCGCCGGTAAATCCGACTACCTACTTACTAACGCGGTAACCGAGGGCTAATAAATGTTGCCAGTACAGACGAAAATAGCTACGGCAGTTAACCGGGCCGTTACTCACTTAAGGCCGTACCAGGCGAAAGCCAAAGAAGATATATACGACGCCTGGGACCAGGGCTTCGTTAATGTGCTGGCCGTACTTCCTACGGGGGCGGGTAAAACTGTCCTATTCTCGGATATTATTCACGACCACCGGGGCGCTAGCTGTGCGATAGCCCACCGCCAGGAATTAGTAAGCCAGATATCGTTAGCCTTGGCTCGGGATAAAGTCCGCCACCGTATTATAGGCCCTAAGTCGGTCGTTAAATTGTGCGTTAATCTCCACATGTTAGAGCTAGGCGCTAGTTATTACGACCCGTCTTCTACTTGTGCGGTAGCCGGCGTAGATACCCTGGTTAGACGGGGCGACGAGTTAAACGGCTGGTTAGAATCCGTTACGCTATGCGTCCAGGACGAGGCCCACCACGTATTAGAGTCGAATAAATGGGGTACGGCGTTTAAAATGTTCCCGAACGCTAAGGGCCTGGGGGTGACAGCTACACCACTACGCGCCGACGGTAAGGGCTTAGGCCGACACGTCGACGGGCTGTTCGATACCATGGTCGAAGGTCCGGGAATGCGCGACCTTATCGACATGGGGTTCCTTACAGAATACCGCGTCTTCGCTCCGCCTTCCGACTTCGTAAGACCCGGCGCGGACGCTATCGGCGCTACTGGTGACTTCGGACACGTTAAGTTAAAAGCAGCGGTTAAAAAATCCCATATCGTCGGCGACGTTGTCACCCATTACCAAAGGATAGCACCTGGTAAACTCGGGGTTACCTTTACCGATAGCGTCGAGACCGCTACGGAAATAGCCGCCCAATTTAACGCCGCCGGGGTGCCTGCAGCCGTCGTTAGTGCCAAGACGCCAGACGCCGAACGTATCGCTATCCTACGCCGCTTTAAGAACCGCGAATTACTACAGCTTGTTAATGTGGATTTATTCGGGGAGGGCTTCGACCTTCCAGCTATCGAAGTCGTTTCTATGGCAAGGGCTACCGAATCTTACGCCCTGTACGTCCAGCAATTCGGCCGCGCGCTTCGTCTACTAGACGGTAAACTATTCGCCTTAATTATCGACCACGTAGGTAACGTAGAGCGCCACGGATTACCGGACGCCCGTAGAGAATGGACCCTCGACCGTAGAGAAAAACGCGGTAAGTCTAAGGCATCGGACGCTATACCGGTCCGCGCTTGCCCGGCCTGTACTGCAGTATATGAACGCATTTATAACGCTTGCCCGTTTTGCGGCCACATTATGACGCCAGCCGCCAGGACCGGACCGGAGCAAGTAGACGGCGACCTTATCGAACTGGACCCGGCAGCCCTGGCCGCTATGCGCGGGGAAATCGAAAAAGTCGATATGCACCCGGAAGCCTACCGGCACGAACTGGCGAAGAAATATACCCCGCTGGTGGGTCAATTAGCCGGCGTTAAGCGGCACGTAGCAACCCAGGAAGCCCAGGAAGCGTTACGGGGCTCTATTGCCTGGTGGGCTGGATATCAGCGCGCCCAGGGCCGTAGCGATAGCGAAAGCTACCGACGGTTTTACTTTAAATTCGGGACGGACGTACTAAGCGCCCAGACACTTAAGGCTAGCGACGCTATCGAACTGGCCGGCCGAGTTAATGAACATTTAGGAGGGTTAGCCAATGCTGGCGGAAGTTGAAAAAATATTTAACCGGGCGGACGGCTCTAAAATTAAAGTCGTCGTCCAGATACTAACGACCGCCAGGGGCGTAGGTGCGAAAATTGAGTATATACATATATTTTTCGTATCTTCTGGCGATAACTTCTGGACGAATATACCTTCCGAATCGGCCGGGTATTTCGTAACCCGGGAGCAACTAAAAGCAGTCGAGAGGGAATTATGGCTAACGCTAGAACCTGTATAAAAGAAGAATTCGAAGACTACGCGGCGGCGGGTAGCGTCGGTATGTTTCGTATCAAAAAATGGACGCTCCACTATAGCGACGGGACGAAAGAAACCGTAAAAATAAGGTATCGTAAACCAGTATTGACGAAGCCGTCATTATAGCGTAGTATCCGCTAGGTATTTATAATTAACAGGGGTTTAACTTAATGATATACGGGTCTATCTGTAGCGGTATCGAATCCGCTTCTATAGCGTGGGAGCCTTTAGGTATGCGCGCCGCTTGGTTTGCGGAGGTTGAGGCGTTCCCGTCTGCAGTCCTCGCGCACCATTGGCCGGGCGTCGCTAACCTGGGGGATATGTGTAACTTACCTTACTTAGTAGCCACGGGGCTAATTGACGCGCCGGATATTTTAGTCGGAGGGACACCATGCCAGGCGTTTAGCGTCGCGGGTCTTCGTAAAGGGTTAGGGGACGAGCGCGGACAATTAACTTTAAAATTTGTGGAATTAGCTAATGAAATCGATAAAAAACGAAAAGGTAACGAGTGTATTACCGTCTGGGAAAACGTCCCCGGGGTCCTCAGTAGTAAAGACAACGCTTTCGGGTGTTTCCTCGGAGCCCTCGCCGGGGAAGAATGCGAACTTAAACCAACAGGGCTTAGGTGGTCGAACGCTGGTCTTGTGTTTGGACCCGAAAGAACAATCGCTTGGCGGGTCCTCGACGCCCAATATTTCGGAGTGGCCCAACGCCGCCGACGTGTGTTTGTTGTCGCAAGTGCTAGAAAAGGGTTCGACCCCTCAAAAGTATTATTTGAGTCCGAAGGCTTGCGAAGGGATACTCCGCCGAGCCGAGAAGCGGGGGAAGAAATTACCGGAAGCGTTAAAAATGGCTCTCATTGGGACAATAGAGCGAACGCGCACCCAACCCTAAACCAGTCTTTTAATACCGGGGGTATAGGCGCTAGTAATCAAGAAGTATTTAGCCAAAGAGGCGCAGGGCTTACCCTGGGCGCTACACACCCTAAAGAAATAGCTAATACTCTCACTAGACGCATGGATAAGGGTGTTAACTCCGACCTGGACGAAGGGCAGTCGCTAGTATATCCAATACACGATAAAGCAACTCGCCACGCGGGTAAAACTGGTAAAGGCTCCGGTAACGGGTTCGGCGTCGGCTCTGGTATTGACCCTTGCCCCACCCTAACTACGGGCGACAAACACGCTGTTTGTACTCAGGCTTTAAAATCCGTAACCATGCGTCTAACCGCTTCATACGGTACAGGGGGCGCGGATTACGACACTAAACCTTTAGTTTTCCCCGAAGTACGTAAATTAACCCCCGTAGAATGCGAACGCTTACAAGGTTTCCCGGATAACCATACGCGCATACCCTGGCGTAATAAATCGGTGGAAGATTGCCCCGACGGCCCCCGCTATAAAGCGATAGGTAATTCTAAGGCGGTACCGGTTATTAAATTTATAGGGGGAAGAATACTTAAGGAATTAAACAAATGACTTGCGCTAAACAAATAGTTACCGCGACGTTAATAGCTCTTAACGGTCGGGAATTTGTAGGTACTAACGCTTGCGAAACTCCGCAAAAAGAATGCCCGAGGGATACCGCTGGTTATGCTAGTGGAGAAGGGTATCACCTTTGTAAATCCATATGTGGTCAAGGCGCCCATGCGGAAGTTAACGCTATTAACGCGGCGGGTGATAATGCCAAAGGCTCTACTATTTTATTACGCGGTCATACTTACGCTTGCGATTCCTGTAAGTCGGCGGCGCGTTTATCTGGTGTAAAATTAATTGAGGTAATAGAAGAATGAATCTAACGCAATGGGGTATTAAATGGGGAATTCCTATCGAAGCGGTAGAAGACTTACGCCGGGAATTCGGGCTCGTTAATACCGACCCGCAGCCGTCGGGGCTAGCTGCAGAGTCGGAGGGCGCAATCCAGACACGTATACGCCTGGAAGCTACACAAAAGGGCTGTAGAGTTTGGCGGAATAACGTAGGCGGCACGTATACCGAAGACGGTAGTTTCCTTCGCTATGGGCTCGCTAATGACTCTAAGCAAATGAATGACCTTATAAAGTCTAGCGATTTAATAGGGATACGGCCGCTACTTATCCAGCAAAACCACGTAGGCCAGGTAATAGGGCAGTTTATCGCCCGGGAAGTTAAGGCCACTAACTGGGGATACTCAGGTAGTAAACGGGAAGAAGCACAACTTAATTTTTTAAACCTTGTAGCGAGCATGGGCGGCGACGCGGCCTTCGCTAACTCAGTAGGAACCCTCTAATATGACTATTTACGCTACACCTTTTAAAAACTCTACGAAGCAATGCTCCGGGCCGTCAACCGACGCGGGCTTCGAAAGTCTCGACGATGTGGTCGCAGCCATGGGCGAACCGGACGTTAAACGCTCTAAGCGAATGGCGATTTACGGACCTGGGGAAGACCGGGTCGTCTTTAGCGCTTTTATATTCTCTATTGACGGCGACGTCACTACGGGTTAGTATCATTTTCTAAATGTGGCGCGTAGGTGAAAATTTGGCAAAACACACTAAGGGGATTGACACCTTAGCAAGCGTTAGGGCGGGAATAAATGGCCGCCTTTGTCTTCCTGGTTCGAATCCAGGCGCGCCGCACCCTCTATTAAACAAACAGGAAATTAACGCAATGAAACAACGCGAACAGGTAAAAGAAGTAGCGGTCTGTATGGTTAGAGGCGAAGGCCTAATTAACCTTTCCCGCCGCGAGTTATGCGAACGTGCCGGCATTCCGGACGGTTCGTTCCCGCATATTATGGGCTGTAATTTCTCCGACTTTGTCGAGGAATTGAAACTCGAAAATATCCAGGAGATAGCGCACTCAGTAAGTAAAACCCGCGCTAACCCGGAATTACGTAAGGACCATATCCTTAACATAGCGGTAGCTATGGCTAAAGTATCAGGCTATAACAAAATTACCCGCGATAAGATAGCGGAGTCCGCCGGCGTATCTATGGGCCTGGTTACTCGTTACTTCGGTACTATGAACCAACTTAAAACGGCCGTAATGCGCCGGGCTATTAAGCAAGGTATCGCGGAAATTATCGCCCAGGGTTTAGCAAATGGAGACGACCACGCTAAGAAAGCGCCGGCCGAGTTGAAAGCGGAAGCCGCTACACTATTAGCAAATTTTTAGGGGCGTTCTATGCAAAACCTACCGGAAGCGCTGCAGCCGCTAGCAGCGTACAAGCAGTTTATTTTATGGACGTTAGCGGAACGAGAAGGTAAGCAAGTTAAGTTACCCGTAGATTACCGTACCGCCAAAGTAGCCGACGCACACGACCCGGGCGCCTGGATGGACTCGACGACGGCGATATCTACCGCCCAGGCTTACGGCGAGAATTACGGCGTAGGCTTCGTATTTACGCCTAACGACCCGTTCTTCTTTGTGGATTTAGATAAGTGTTTAAACGCGGATAATACGACCTGGTCGCCCGTTGCTATGGATATCCTGACGCGCTTACCTGGCGCCGCGGTAGAAGTATCGCAGTCTGGCCGAGGACTCCACATATTCGGGCAAGGCGTAGCGCCGGACCATTCCTGTAAGAACATAGCGTTAGGCCTGGAACTCTATACCGAAGGCCGATTCGTAGCGCTTACCGGTATTAACGCCCAGGGTACCGCCGGGCTGGACTACTCGCAGCACTTACCAGGGTTAATTAATAGCTATTTCCCGCCAAAGGCAGCGACTAAGGACCAGGACTGGACTACCGAGCCTACGGCAGAATGGACCGGTACCGAAGACGACGACGAACTTATCGACCGCGCGCTTAAGACTGGCGGCGGGGGTGCTGTTTTTGGTGACCGGGCGACTTTCCGCCACCTATGGGAATGCGACGAAGACGTCCTCGCTAAAGCCTACCCAGACCCAGAAGGTAACCGTACATACGACGGTAGTAGCGCCGACGCGGCACTCGCCCAGCATTTAGCGTTCTGGACCGGTAATAATTGCGAACGAATGCTTAACCTAATGAGACGTTCCGGCCTGGTCCGCGATAAGTGGGAGCGAGAAGACTACCTTATCCGTACTATTACCCGCGCCGTGTCACTGCAGGAGGTCGTATACTCCGTTAAGGAAGTCGACGACACTATCGCCCAGGAATTCGGCGGCGTTCGACTACGAGCCACCAGCGACCCCCAGCGAGACTACGCGACTAACGTACGCGCTACTAAGTTGGCGGAATGCCAGGGGGAAGTCGAACTTATCGAAATGTTTTGTAAGGTCCCTACGGCTAAATTTTGGCTAGATAATAAAGACCGTAGCGTCGAAGAATTACGCCAGGTACTTACGCCAATCGAAACAGCCGCCGCGCCCCTGGGTAATACGGTAGAAGGACCGGAGATATTAACCGGGTACCAATACTTAGGCGCTAATCAGCAAATCGAATATTTTAAGGGGTGCGTCTATATCCAGGAATTACACCGGGTATTTACGCCGAACGGTTCGCTACTAAAGTCGGAGCAGTTTAACGCCACATACGGCGGTTATAGCTTCCAGTTAGACGACGGCGGCGATAAGGTTACCCGTAAGGCCTGGGAGGCGTTTACCGAGTCGCAAATCGTACGCTACCCGAAAGCCGAGGCTATGGCATTCCGCCCACTAGAGGCCCCAGGGTCGCTACTAAAGGAGGACGGCGTCGTCTTAGTTAACGCATACCTACCGATAGAAACCCCGCGCTTATCTGGCGACGCTACGCCGTTCCTTAATCACCTGGCTAAGATATTACCGGAGCCGAGAGACCAGGAAATATTACTCGCGTATATGGCGGCCTGTATTCAGCATAAAGGCGTTAAATTCCAATGGGCGCCACTTATCCAGGGCGCAGAAGGTAACGGAAAAACGCTGTTTACTCGTTGCGTGGCTTTTGCCATAGGTTCGCGCTATACGCACTTACCGCCGTCGAACGAGATAGCCGAGAAGTTTAACGAATGGTTATTTAATAAATTATTTATCGGCGTAGAAGACGTTTACGTCCCGGACCATAAAAAGGAAATTATCGAAGTATTAAAACCTATGATTACTAACGACCGCCTGGCTAAACGTGCAATGCAGCAGGCGCAAGTAATGGGCGATAATTACGCTAATTTTATCCTAAATAGTAACCATAAGGACGCTATCCGTAAGACACGTAACGACCGACGCTTCGCCGTATTCTATTCGGCCCAGCAGTTAGATACAGACCTGGCCCGCGACGGTATGGACGGTAACTATTTCCCGGAGCTATATACCTGGCTTAAGGGTGACGGCTACGCCATTGTGGCCAACTACCTGGCTAACTATGCAATACCGGACGAACTTAACCCGGCCGGCGCTTGCCATAGAGCACCAGAAACTAGCAGCACCAGCGAAGCGTTAACCGCGTCTATGGGTGGTATCGAACAGGAAATTTTAGAAGCAGTCGAGGAAGGACGCCCAGGCTTTGCCGGCGGCTGGATATCTTCGGTAGCGGTCGAAAGGTTACTCCAAACGATACACGCGACCCGCTCAATTCCACATAACAAGCGACGCGAACTACTGCAGTCCCTCGGCTATGACTGGCACCCGGCGTTAACTGGCGGCCGTGTTAATAATCCTATCCCTATGGACGACGGTAAGAAATCGCGCTTATTCATACGTAACGGCCATATTAACGCTAACATAACGGCGCCTGCAGAAGTGGCCCGTATCTACCAGGAAGCCCAGGGCGCGCAAACGGTACCAACTGGTAACGCGGCCGAAGTGTTTAAGGTGACTTAATGTGTCAGAAGATACCGTACGCCACTAAAGCCGACGCGGTAGACCATGCTAACTATATAGCCAACCAGCGGCGCCATTTTTCTAAAAAGTTAGGCAAGGCCAGAAAGTCGGGGCGAAAGCTCCGGCCGTATGCTTGCCGCTTTTGTGGTGCCTGGCATTTAACAACAACTAAAAAATAATTACTATTCTATGTTGACGGCTTCGTCAGTTTGGCGTATAGTTGCCTGGAACTTAACAAATAGGAGAGTAAACAATGGTACAACAGCAAGAAGTTATAAAAATGACGTTAACCAAGTCGACCAAAGGAACGCACGTTTACGGGGATTCTTCCCCAGAAGCGCCAATCCCTACGGTTTACATTAAGCGCGCGGCGCTACCAACTAACCCGCCGGCTAGTATCGAAATTACTATCGGCTACGAGGAGTAATCTAAGGCGTCTACGGGCGCCTTTCTGCTATACGGGAGTTAATAAAATGCAAAATTATATAGAGCAGCTAAACGACGAGCAATTCGGGCTACTCCGGGACGGTCGTATTATTGCTGTTTTCGATTCATTCAAAGACGCCAAGCTTATACAGCTTATGGCAGCACTTAAGGAGTTAACCCAGTGAATAATAAAAATTGTGACGATTGCGGCCACTGGTCCGGGGAACTTAAAGCCGGCCTTTGCCCTTTATGCGCTAGTAAATATCAATTAGCGCCACCAGCCGCCCCGGTAATCGGTTTTACGGGTGCCGCGCGTAGTGGTAAGGATACCGCCGCCGACTACTTACTTACGTTACTCCCAGGGTACGTTAAGGCGTCATTCGCCGGCCCGCTTAAGGATATGCTACGTATTGGCCTGGGTCTTAGCGACGGGCAACTCTACGGCGACGAAAAGCATATTATCGACGAGCGTTACGACTGCAGCCCGCGCCACATTATGCAGACCCTAGGCACCGAATGGGGCCGCGAGTTGATTAACTCCGAAGTGTGGGTTAGCGCCATGGATACCAGGGTTAAAGGTAATACGCTTATACCGGACGTACGATTCCCTAACGAGGCTACCTTCGTACGCGAGCGGGGCGTCCTTATCCATATCGTAGGCCGTGGCGGGATTGAAGGCTCGCATAAGTCAGAAACAGCGCTCCCGGTCCTGGAAGGCGATATCGTTATCGCTAACGACGAGAGCGTCGAGCGGCTATTCGAGCGGTTAAGAGGGTTAAGCCTATGTGGTTAAAATCTAGCAGCCTGGGCGACGTATTACGCCAGGCATTTATCGACAACAAAGCGACCAGCGTAAAGCGCTGTATCCGCTATCTGGGGGTGTGGTATGTCTACTTGTAAGCAATGGCGGGAGGGCGACGAAAACGTCTGTACGTGCGGCTACCGCTGGGACGTTAAGGACGAAGACCCGCACCCGGAAGAACCTACCGCTAACGAAAAGTTAGTCGAACGAAACAAGCGTCGTATAGCCGAACTAAAGGAGACTTTAAAACGATGAAAAAGAACCTAGATATAGTCGACGAAGTGACGGCCGACCAGATACGTAAGCGTAACGAGCGGCGCCAGACTAGCGAAACCAGGCGCAAGTTAGAGGCCCGAAGGTCTATCGAGGAACACCAGGAGCGACTAGCACTTAAACGCGAGTTAGAAGACGGTATCGGCCTGGACCATAACCCCGTTAGGCTTTGTTTAAATTGTGGTAATCAACTCGTTAATAAGCCGGCTACCGCTAAATTTTGTAAGGAAAATTGCCGTAAAAGCTACTGGAAAAGGAATAAATAGCCAAGCCGCTACACTAAAGCCCGCCCCGAGCGGGTTTTTTATTGCCTGTAGCCGCTACGGTCCGCTTCGAGGCGGGAGCTAGCCGCCTGTAGCCGCTTCGAGGAGGAAAAAGCACCCGCACCCCACACCTAAAACCACATAGCGGGGTAACGCTGAAAGCCGCGCCATTACTGGGCTAGAGGCCGATTTAGAGTTTACCCACCCCGCACCCCAACTTACACCACTCCCCGTGTGAGACATATACGCGCCCCTCCCGCTACGTGTAGCCGCCTCGTAGCCGCTACGTGTACGTGTGGGACATATACTTACTATATATTACTACTATTATTATTTTATTAATAAGGGGTATAAGGGGTATAGTAGTAGAAAGCCTTACGTTTAGCGGCCTGTAGCCACCCCGTAGCGCTGGGTATTCGGGGGGTTTGTCTGGGGTCTGGCTTGTCCGGCGCCGTGTGGTATTATTAGTAGCTAGGAGGGCCAATACTATGTTCGCCATAAATACAAATGATGTTAGAAAACTAGAAGACGACCTTAAGACTTTCGCTAGGAAGTCCGTACCGTTTGCTACACGTAAGACGTTAAACGACTCAGCGTTCGCAGCCCGAGCAATAGCCCAGGCGGACGTACGCGAATCCATGGTTAACCGTAATAGGTTTACAGCCCAAAGTATCCAGGTAGACCAGGCTAAGACGCTACAGATATCGAGACAAGAGGCCATTGTGGGCTCTATAGCGGATTACATGGAAGACCAGGAGTTCGGGGCTATCAAGTCTAAGACCGGTAAGGAGGGCGTACAGATAGCGACGTCCTACTCTGCAGGCCAGGGCGAGAACGGGCAACCACGAACACGACTACCGCGTAAGGCTAATACTATGGCTCAGATACAGCTATCTAAGCGCCGTAGCAAGGGTACCGGCCGTAAACAACGTAACTTAGTAGCTATCAAGCAGGCGGCGGCTACAGGCCGTAAATACGTCTTCCTGGACCTGGGTAAGAGTAAGGGTATCTTTAAGGTTATCGGCGGCAAGCGTCGGCCTAAAATTAAGATGGTCCACGATATGACCCGCGAGTCTGTAGTAATCCCTAAGAACCCGTGGCTAAAGCCAGCCTTCGACGAAGCCCTAAGAATGCAGCCCGCTTTCTATGCCGACGCGCTACGTTTCCAAGCGCGAAAGCATAATCTATTTACTTAACACGTCGCCGCCTCGCAGCGGCTACAGCCCCCGCCCGTAGCGGCCTCGAACAAAAAAGGTACTGTAGACCCCCACCCCCG
>UEXM01000469.1_pt1 | contig 42649 bp, 48 predicted proteins | sample 1796661 | NCBI WGS metagenome assembly UEXM01 (sample SAMEA4772469, study PRJEB27181) | metagenome | reverse complement strand
GCAGTACAAACACTTCATAGCCTATTAGTAATAGTAGGTTATTGAGTGTAAATACTTGCACTAACACACCATTCAATTATAATGGTACTCCCACTGAGGGAATGGGGATTAACCCCACACTTATTTTACTAACCAATTGGAGACTACAATGTCTGATATTAATACTAAAGCAATCGATTTTACATTCCACTTTAAATCATACACAGCAGAGGAAAAAGGTTATGAGCGCTTATCAGCTCTAGTAGAGAAAGAATCTCTAGCAGCAGATCAAGTAGAAGTAATCACAGAAGAAGGCAAAGCAGACAAGTACAAGCGTAAGTCTGTAACTGTTAACATGGCTGTACCAGTTGTAGCCGTTGAAGGATTTACAGCAGCACAGAACGACCACTTACAGCAGTTGGTTAACAAAGCTATCAAGACTGCTCAAGATGACGTGATAGGCAATGGCACACCAACGGCTGAGACTCTAGTATCTTGGGATGCTGTATTAGAAGCACCATTCGCACAACGCACAGCAGCGATTAAAGTTACTGCCGAAATGGTCAAAGCAGTTGTAGAAGTTGTTAAAGCTACTATGCCTGAGTTGTTCAACGACAAGGTAGCAGCAGCAGTAGCACAACTAGGCGAGAAGCGCTTTTCTCTTGCTTCATGTCAGCCAGTTAGCAACGCAGTACTTGAGAAGTTGCAAGGCGCTATCGCTACTTGGTATGCAGCACTAGCAGAGCAGGATGCTGATGTAGCCGCAACTTGTGAGCCAGTAGTTAACCTATGGGCGACTAACTTAGAGAAAGTTCTTAAACCGTCAGAGGACTTTGACTTAGATATGTTCGCATAACTAGTACTTAGTACTTAACAGAAGCCCACTCATTGTAGTGGGTTTTTTATTGCCTGAAATAAAGCCAATCACAGCCACACTACAAGCATCAATACTACTAACACTACATTGGTATTACTAACTACTAGTACTAGCAGCACAGTGCACCCCAGATACCTAGATACCACAAATACCTGAATACCTGAGAACCTGAGAACCTAGAAACCTTGAGGGGATATTCATACCCAATATCCATTTTACCTCCAATAGTAGTACCTACCACTACAACACCTAATACTAGTACCTAGTGTAGTAGCAAAGCTAGTAGCTAGTAATAGTAGTGTAGTAGCTGTAGTAGATAGTATAGTAGTAGTATTATTATTTATTAAAAATTTCAATACCCCTTATATTAACGTCATAATAATCATAGACACTTACACCTTTCTCACAAGGCAAGTAAGTACTACCTACTACACAAGCAACACTACAACAACACAACACCTTAATACCTACTACAACGACAACCACACCCCACACACCCAATACCTACCCCCTAGGTTTTCAGGTTTTCAAGTTTCTAGGTATCTAGGTATTTAAGTATTTGGTACTTGGTATTTGGAGTGCATAAGATTTGTAGTACTACCTTACTCACAACTCCTACTACTACTCCTTCTACACAAGCTACCACTGAATGAGTACTTGACATTCTGTTAAAAGTATGATATGATAGGCACTACTTTGGTGTTAGGGATTCACCCCTTAGCACTACTATTAACTAGTAAGGAGTTACTACTATGAATATAACGGACACGCAGTATGAACAACTACTGCACTATTGTACACAACGACTAGATAGTAATACTGTATCACAAGGTACAGCTCAGTTAGCACTAGCAATGGCACGTCCACACGCCACACTAGAAGTAGACGGTAAGATTGTGAAAGGTACTACTATTGTAGAGGGTGCTACTAGATTACGACTAGCACAAGCAATAATACTAACACAACAGTGGCGTGAACATCAACAGTCACTACTAAAGGAGCAAGCACTATGAGTAAGCCAGCACCAATGAAGAACAGTCACCAGAAGCGCAAGCACAAAGCAGGTGACTACAGCGACGACGCAAGAGCACACCATGACAAGTGTAATCGTAGACGTAAGCGCAGTAATACGGAAACGCTGTGTGAACTAGTACAAGCACGACCACTAGCACTAGCAACATCAACAACTACTTTAACTCTAGCTTAAACACCATTAAGGAAAGCCCATGTTTTACTCACAACCTACACAGCACGACACTGAGACACTAAAGACACTAAAAGAAATTAGCGCTACTATCTCATTCTGTCACCATACTAATATTAAAATTGCAGTAGGTACACATTTTCACAACTCTAGTATTAAGAACAAATTAGTTCGTAACAGTCATCCTGTATTCGGGCTATCACCACTAGAGTTGATAACACTACTATCAGAATCACGCACTCCAACGGAGAAATACTTAGCAGTAACAGCACTACTTGTTAACACTGGCTTAATCAGTACTAAACGCTGTGGTCTGTATCTTGAGTCAGAGAAAGAAGTTAACAAGATATTCAAGGCACTAGTAAGAGTAATCAAGCCACTTAGTAAGTACATCCGTACTGAGAATCACCACAAGTTAGACTTACCAACACTTATTATCAGTAGAGATAACAATACTAGTGGTAGTCGCATTGCATTGTACTTGAAAGAAGTTAGCAAGCAGTTGCACTTGTACTACGGAGACAACCCACTAACAGCGCAAGAGAAGAAGCGCGAGAAGTTAGAGGACGAACTAGCACTAGAAGTAGAGCTTAACCGTATTCTTAACACGTATCACCTTAAAGGTAGTAAGTACACACCTAAACTAGGTCAATGGGCTATCAAGCAAATGCACATTAAGAACGAAGATCTTACTGGTACGCAAGCTGATACTATTAGACACTATCTTAACAGTACTAACCTAGACCGCTTGAATGTAGGTACACTACAAAAGGTTATCAAGATAGCTAAGGCATCCCTACCTTATGAGGATGACAACAGAGAGCAGTCACTACTAGTAATACGTCATCTTGAAGCTAAACTAGAGACTATTCATAACATAGTAGCAAGCCTAGACTTCATTACTGTTAAAGAAGAAGAGCAGCATAACAAAGGCGCGAATGTTAAGTACACTACTAAGACTAAGGTATCTGATATGAGCTTCCATAACAATGTAGTAGTAAAAGTGAGTAACAACAAGCCTACTGGTGATTCACCTCTAGCTCGTATGTTAAACAAATTCAAAACTCCAGCAAAGGCATAAGGATTAGTAGCAATGACACGATACAAATATGGTACTACTCATACGGTAACGAGTAAGGCAACTGGTAGTACGTACGAATGTAGTTTAGATAGCGACAAGGTGTACGTACTAGTACCTTGGAGAAAGCGGTGGGTATTACAGACTAAGAATGTTTTCCCACACATACTAACATCATCACATCTAGTAGTACGCAAATTGAGGACAGCATAATGAAATATTTAAAGTATGGTACTACCCACACCACAGTAGAAGTACAAGAGCGTTACTGTCCTATGCAATTCAGTATCACTAAGTCAAGACCTAGTAGGTACTACATTCATATGTTAGGTCAAGACAGTGGCAAGTGGCTTAAACTAGAACTAACACTGAAAGAAGTACTAGCAATAGTAGGCAAGCTTCGTAACATTGAAACTAAAAAGATTCTTACTCATAAGGAGTGGAAAGATGACTAGCCCATCACTAGCACGTATGCTTAAACGACTAAAAGAGCAGAAGCAAGCATCACAACAAGCACAAGCAGTAGTAAAGCCAACAGTGGAGTTAAAGAGTGTTAAGCAGGAAGCAGGACAAGCAGAAGTATCTACCCTTCAAGCCTTCTTACAGAAGAAGAAAGACAGTAGCACTGGTAAGACTACTACTATTGATGGCAGTAATGGGGCTAGCAGTGGGAGTGGGGCTAATGGCGTCGATACTACAACAACTGCTACTGCCAACAGTGTAGCTAAAGCACTAAACAAAGACGAAGTTAACTTCGATAACCTGAATGCGGAACAACGCCAAGCAGTAGTAATGGCTGAAAGTAAGCATTCATTCTGCCTAGTTGGTAGTGCGGGTACTGGTAAGACTACTACTGTACGTACAATGGCTACCACCTTGAGTAGTAGTGGTGTTATCAGTAGGTTAACAGAAGGTACTGAGCGTGTGCTTTCAGAGGGTAAGCCAGCAATAGCAGTACTTTCATTCACTAACCAAGCAGTACGTAATATCAAAGAGGCACTACCTCAAGAGTTCAAGCAGAACTGTAGTACCTTTCACACACTACTAGAATACTATCCTTGTGAGGTAGAAATACCTGAGATAGGTGATGATGGTAAAGAGACTGGTTTTAATAAAGAGTCTCAACGATTCGTACCTACTTATGGTTGCCAACCTGATGGTCTTGGTGATGGGGCATTTCTACCACACCTAGATATAGTAGTAGTGGAAGAGGGTGGTAGTGTTCCTATGTGGTTATGGGAAACATTCTATAGTGCCTTGCCAAGACCTGATGATACTACCTTTATATTCCTAGGAGATTTGAACCAGCTACCGCCAGTATTCGATGACGCAATACTAGGGTTCAAGTTACTAGAGCTACCTATCATTGAGCTTGGTGAAGTGTATCGTAATACTGGACTAGTAACAAAGCTAGCACAACGTATACTAGAGGGTAAGCCTATGGGAGATAAGGAAGCGGAGACGTGGAACCAATCAGACCATAGTGGTACTGTTAGTATGAAGCCCTTTGCTAAGAGACACCCTAGTGAGACTAGTTGTATGGCAATAGGTACTTACTTTAAGAAGCTAATAATAGCTGGTGAATTTGACCCACAGTACGATATGGTACTAGTACCTTTCAACAAGGCATTCGGTACACTAGAGTTAAACAAGTGGATAGGTCAAGGACTGGCAGAGCGTGATGGTCTAGAAGTACATCAAGTTATTAGTAACTACCACCACTTCCATTTCTGTGTAGGAGATAAGGTCTTACACAACAAAGAGTACTGGTTCATTGATAGTATCGAACCTAACACTGACTACACTGGTGCACCACCACTACCACCATCGCCTCATGTAGATAGATGGGGACGCATTAGTACTGAGCATGAGGCAGAGGTAATAGAAGCACAGCAGTTTAACTTTGAGAATGCTGATATTGATGACCTACTAGATGCAGCAGTAGAGGTAAGTAAGACTCGTAACAGTACTCAGAGTAGTGCCGTTATCAGAATGGTAAACTGTCAAGACCCTAGCCGTACTGCTACTGCTAGAAGTGCAGGACAAGTCAGCAACCTACTACTAGTTGGTGCAATGACAGTCCACAAAGCTCAAGGTAGTGAAGCACAAAGAGTATGGCTAATACTACACCACAGTCATAGTACTATGGTTAACCGTGAGCTAGTATACACTGGTGTTACTCGTGCAAGACGTGACATTACTATCATGTACGATAAGCAGAACCCTGTTAAAGCTGGTGATAGTATGCTACAGAAAGGCATCACTACTCAGAAGCTTAAAGGTAATACCCTTGACAAGAAGTTAGACTACTACCGTAGTAAGGTCAGGGCAGAGAAACTCAAGCTGGAACTTGCTAAGAAGAGAGCATCACAACCAGCACTAACAATCACTAAGACAGCAGCATTTCAATAGGAGCAATACCAACATGAACAACACTGATAATCATGACGAAGCACGTAACACACTAGTACCATCACGTCGTTCACACCTGAACGCAGAACAAACCGAAGCAGTGGAAGTAGTAAACACTAATCCAGTACTGCATCCTAACAAGTACAAGCATCCACTAGCGAAGCAGTTAATGGAGACAGCACTACACACTCACTTGCATAAGGATTCATTAGACTCTTGCATACAACATGGTATTGATAGCATGGGCATTGACAAGCGCAAAGCTAGTGCCTTAGTAAGCATGACATACAACACTACCTTGAAGCTAGTAGCGGATGCGCTAGATGCTAGCTTGGTAGATGGGTATGTAGAACCTGATCAAGAGGAGCACTACTAATGGCAACACCCTTACAGAAGAGTGCTCGTACTCGTAACTGGAACAAGCGCAAACTAATGGGAGCACGTGGTATAATAATGAATCAGGTAGCACATGCTCATACAGGTAACTCTACTAAAGAAGAACGTGTACTAATGTTCAAGGCTATAGAAGAGTTAGATGTAGTGCTTAGATTGTGGGATGCTAACACAGCCCTACTACAAGAAGCACTAGCACAGGAACTGGAGGAGCTACCTAATGACTAGTAGAGCAATACCATTCACACCTACTCAACTACAACACCTTACAGTGGCTGAAGTAGACAGGTACAAGCCCTACTTCAACAACGACATCATAGTAGAATGGGGCATACAACTCCAAGCTACTAAGGAAGAAGAACTAGCAGAGGAAGCTAAAGAGCAAGACCTGATTCTTATAGTAAGGCTACTGGAACTGATGCAACAGTACAAAGTAAGTGCCGAGCATACTAAAGAGTTAGTAACAGTAATGACCCAGTTTAAGGAGTATTCATTCCCTGAACTAGTAGACAATATTCAACAACACTTGGAGAAAGTAAATGAGTAATATCAGAGTAACTAAGCCAGCAGTACAAGGCACACAACTATCATCACCTATTAATACTAACCTTAGTGATATTGGTGAAACCATTGGGCAACTAGGTCGCATACAGCATGCACTTAAGATTGCAGACAATACTACTATTAGTGTGTGTCGTATTAGTAACGAAGGTAATGTCAGTAACATCGAACGACTACTAGACCCTGCGCTAGATGAAGCAGTGGATATGGAAGTTAGTACTGCCTTTACTAGTGCACTTCGTGGGCAAGCACGTGTCTTACTACGTCAGCTAGAGAGCATGGGTATTAACCTTGATGAGTCCCTAGTACAAGACTTAACAGAGGATGACTCACTCTAATGAATGAGCATCCTGCAATGATGATGGCACTGGCACTTGCCTCTAATAGCACACTAGGGCAGGGACATACAGTACGTCATGCTCCTGACCCTAATGAGTGGGAGTTTGCCTATCGCGAGTCTAAGAAACAAGCGTGGTACAGGGCAAAGACTACTGGTAAGATGCGTCTATTCCGAGTGAGTGTGGAAGAAGTGCGTCGCTGTAGTCAAGAGCAACAACCACCATCATAGGTTCATTTTTAGCTGGAAGTGGCACTTAAGTACTAGTAGTAACAAGCATGTCACAACGGAGCCGAAGCGAAGCGGAGCGGAGGTGACATGCGCAGGTACTAGTAGTACGGTGCCCAAACTTCCAGCGAAAATTAACCTAGCACAACCAACAATAACAACATAACAACAGGAGTAACCCAATGGGTTTACCTAAATTTACTATCAAACAGTATGACCATCTGATACATCCTACCTCTAGGAGTGCCAACACTACAGTAGTACATGGCTTTAATGTAGATGATACTGGTGATAATACTGTAGATAAAATCATACCATTCATACGCGCTAATGTTATGGGTAGTAATGTAACTGACTTTGACTATGGAGAGTTCGGCTTACTAGATGTGATACGTCATAATGGTAAGGCTGCTAATGCCATAGTAGAGTTACTAGATAAGCACCCTTCATACAGACAACAGTTTGCAGTAGGTCATAGTAATGGCTGTGCTATTCTAGTAGAAGCTGTAAAGCAAGGTGCTGATTTTGACGGTGTACTACTGATTAATCCTGCACTACCACGTGACCTTATATTTCCTATGGGCATGAAGAATGTAGTAGTAGTACACACTGAGCATGACGTACCTACAGCAATAGCACGTTACTGTAACTGGATACCACTACTAGGTTTGATTGTTCCTAATGCTTGGGGGGATATGGGTAAGGTAGGTGCTACTTACTGTGCTCATGCAGTTGATACCTACGTACCAGCAGTATGGAATGTTAACATGAGTCATTGGGTAGATGGGCACAGTCACTTCTTCCGTGACTTAGTACTACAACGATGGGCTGATAAGTGCCTTGATGCTATGTATAATGGTACTGCTAGTTCACTACGTCAGGATGTTATACAGACTGGGCAGGTATGGGGGATTGCAGTATGAGTTTAATCAAGCCACTATTGGTAGCACAAGCAGTACGTCAGGCTATAAGCAACGACGTGGTAGTACACTACGTGCATCACGCTCGTAACTATCCACCACTACCAGTTGATACATTCCTAACCCTAACTAGTTACAAAGAGTATAAGAGAGCCCAAGCATGAGCAAGATTAAATTAAGTAGTACTGAGAAGCGTGACAATGCAATACAGTTATCGCGTGACATACTAGAATCAGGTAACTGTATACTACTAGACACTGAAACTACTGGTATGAGTAAGGCTGATGTGGTAATAGAGTTAGCAATACTAGAGATTAATCCTGAGAGAGTAGCAGCTGACTTGTTCCTCAAGCACTCGCAACCTATTAACTATCACGCACAAAAGGTACATGGTATTACTAAGTCTGCTACTGATAAGCATGGCATGGTGTACAATGATGTGCATGATGAACTAGTAGATGGACTAGAGTGTATGAACATCCTCGCCTACAATGCTAGCTTTGATTGCCGACTACTAACACAGACAGCACTAGCTAGTGGTATTAACTTTGACTTTGGTGGACTGGTATGGACTGACGTGATGCCCCTCACTAGTGACTACCATGGTAAGAAGATTAAGTTACAGGACTTCTGTGCTGAGTACCAGATACAAAGACAAGGTCGTCACCGTGCACTAGCTGATTGCTATGACACACTAGCAGTAGTTAAGTTCTTAGCATCACAATTCACTAGCTATGAAGTACGTGAGTTAGAAGCTGATGGAGTAGTACAGTAGTATGAAGTCACTCGCAGAACTTCTTAACTGGAAACCTGAGAGTGATGATGTGAGGGCTGCACTATTCGTGCGGCTTCTCCATTACTTCCACAAGAACCCAGTAAGTCAGAAGGATATTAAGATAGGTGAAGCTAACACTGCAATACTAGCACTACTATACAGTGCTGAGCCTGTAACCTTTGACCAACGACACGACCTAACCATTCCTAATACTCCTAGTAATTATAACTACACTCGTTATGGAATGCAGTACTGTCTTAATTGTGGTACTAGTGGTAGAACAGAGACAGCATTACCATTTAAAAAAGAGTGTGTAAATTGTAATCCTGTTACAGACTTAGTACTAGAGGTACCACTACCTCAGAATGGTTGGCACGATACTAACCCAGCTACCACCTGTTTCGAGTACTTACCTTTAGTACTACGAAAGAACATTTTAAAAAGGCTTATTGACATGGGGATGCACCCTTGTTATGATACTACTACGATTTAATTGAGGCAAATGATGAACGAATACAACGACTTACTAACTCACCTGATTAACAAAGGCAGCCTTACTATCACTGCCAACGTAACGACAGCAGCAATACGCAAGGGACTACAATCAGCTATTAGTTCCTACAACCTCAATGCTAATATACTAGAGACTGAACCTTTCATGCAGTCATTTAGTATTGCTAAAGCAGATAAGGCTGGAGCTGTTACTATCACTGTAATAGAACATCAAGAAGAAGAACAAGCACGTGCAGGTAAAGGTAAGTTTTCGTTTGAACTAGTAGACGAGGACAAAGAAGATGACAGCACAACGTAAGCGTACATATGAAGAGCCGTGGAATGTACTAAAGACCACAAGCTCAGTAGTAATGAGAGTAGTAGGTAGTAGTGATCCTAAAGTAGTAGCTAAGTTTGCTAAGACCTACCGCAAAGCATTACAGAAAGAGAAGTTTCGTGATGAAACTTTCAGACTCAAGTACCCTAATGCCTACATGAGTAGTGTAGTAGAGGGTAGTGATGTTAAATTCAAGTTGCACTACAACGAGTACACCGCATTGGAGGTGGAAGAGTTTGAGTGTGACGCAAGTAATAATAGTAATGAAGGTGGTATGGTATGAGTTCCTTAGCAGAAAAGTTAGCGGCTATGAAAGCCAAGCACAAAGCTCCTACTCCTAGTAGTACAGAAGAACAAAGCAAGGATGCTCCCGCAACTGCTACAACTGCTACTGTTAAGACAGTTGGTACAGCAGGTGCCTCTACTCTAGGTGAGAAGAAAGGACAGTTCACTTCTCTTGATGACCTAGTAGTAAGTGTTAAGGAAACTAAGTCTGAGTTAGACAAGCACTTAGAGAAGCAAGAAGCTAAGGGTGCTTACAACTTGAAGGACGAAGTGCGTGAGTTAGATGGACTAGATGCTGACTTACTACTAAGCAACCTACAAAGTTTAGATGCTGCAACAGTAGAGAAGACTCCTGATATTCGTACCTTCTGTCGTGCTATTCGTAAGAACTTAGAGCAGTACTCTGAGCTTACACATCTACTAACAGATGATCAACTAGGTATAATAGTAGGTGGCTATCTTACTACTGCTGGTATTGAGACCGCACCTAAGACTAAGGCAGCTGCAACTAAAGCTAAGAAGAAAGAGCTTACTAGTCTTAATGACTTAGGTGGTGCTGACCTTGATGACCTATTCAAGATGAAGGTATAGGAGTACTGAGTATGAAACTTGATTACTATAACCTGAGTGAGAAAGGCTTAAGCTACTCTCGCCAACTAACACTACACTCGTGTGGTCGTAAGTACGAACTAGATTCTAAGAAAGCTATCAAAGGTAAGATAGAGTCTGTTACTTTCTCGTACGGTCACGCAGTAGGTCAAGCAATCCAGTCTACTATGGCAGGTGCTAGCTTTAATCGCACTGTTATAGACACAGTACTAGCTTACTCTCATGACGAAGATGACTTAGGTTGTGAGAATGAGCAGAAGTCTAAGAAGAATATCTGGTGGGCAGTAATAGCCGCAGAGGAATTCTACAAGAAGTATCACGCAGGTGTGTACTCATTCTTAGAGGGGTGGCAGGTAGCAACATTCCCTGACCCTAAGACTGGTGAGATTATAGATGCAGTAGAGTTGACCTTTGTAGTGAAGTTAATAGATGGGTACTCTTATGAGGGACACATTGACCTAGTGTTGTACCATCCAGTGAAAAAGCGCTACATGATACTAGAGCTTAAGACTACTGGCATGACTACTATCAATGAAGCTAGCTATAAGAACAGTGCACAAGCATTAGGCTATGGTATTGTAGTAGATATGATAGCAGCTAACCTTAATGCGTCAGCTTCTTATGATGTACTGTACATGGTGTACAAGTCTCGCACTAGGGAGACAGTGCCACTACTCTTTACTAAGTCACCAGCACTACGTGTAGATTGGTTAAGTGCCTTACTAACTGATATGCAAATCATAGAGTTGTATGAGCAGAATGGTTATCCTCGTCATGGTGAGTCATGCTTTAACTTCTTTAGACCTTGCGAGTACTTAGACGTATGTAACATGAGTGATGAAAGTATTGACCGCATCTATGGTACTACCACTGACCTAGCAGCAGAGGATGATAGTACTTACAGTCAGATGCTAGAGCCTATGTTCATCTTCACTATTGAAGAGTTGATGGAAAGGCAGGAGCAGCTTATCAAGTATGCCACTAGTGGCACAGCTGAGGCAGGTGATGACCTTGATATGCTACTAGATGTAGTACAAGTACACACATAGGAGAAAGGTATGGCTAAGACTGTAAGTTGTAACCGCTGTGCAGAAGATAATTGTTTCTGGCAGAAAGGTGGTAGGAGGGCTAATGGTGAGTGGACTAATGGTTGGGTACTGATGGAGAACAAGACCACGTACCGTGCACAGGCAGCACATGTATGTGACCCTAACAACATGCGCCCTGAGAAGGAAGTACCACCAGTACCTTGGTATATAGATACTAGTAATACTGAGTACTTCAACGACAACCTCATGACTAATGCAGAAGAGTACCTTACTAGTACTCACGAGTCACCTAGTCATGACGATATAGAAGAGCAGGAGAGTGGATATGAGTAATGCAAGTGAGCAAGTAAAGTTAGTAGCAGGTATGAGAGTGAAGGCTCTTGTAGATATATGCGACTACAACGACGACACAGATGATTTCGATGGTGATGTAATGGCTAATGCTGGTACTAAAGGTAAGGTACTTGATATACTAAAGCCTTGTCATGATGATAAGCCAGTAGCAGTATTGTGGGATGGTAACAATAATTTTGCCTTTGTTGCCTATGACGAGATAGCAGTACTACCTAGTGGTAGTGAGGAGAAGTAATGAACTTAACAGAAGTAAGTATGGACAATAGTGCGCAATCTGTAATAGTATACGGTGCACCTAAAAGTGGTAAGACTCAGTTAGTAGTAGGAGCTTTAGCTACTAAGTTCAAGGTACTGTACGTAGACTTGGAGCGTGGCATCACTACACTAATCAAGTTACCTACTAAACTTAAAGAACAGGTAGAAGCAGTACGAGTCTTTGATAACAAAGAGAATCCGAATGCTATCAACACTGCACTCAAGCTAGCACAAGGTAACTTAGTAAAGATATGTGAAGAGCATGGTGCTACTACTTGTAAGACTTGTACTATTGGTAAGAAGAAGTTCAGTGAGTACAAGCTTAATGACCTTAACCCTAGTGAGTGGGTAGTAGTCTTTGATAGTTTCACCCAATTAACCAGTAGTGCTCAAGGTCATGTATGCCGTGGTATGGATATGGAGAAGCAGAAGATGACCTTTGACCACTATAGAGCACAAGGTGTACTGCTTGAAAGATTCCTTGACTATGTTCAGAATGCGCGGTATAACTGTGTGGTGATTACGCATGAGATGGGACTGGAGCAGAGTGATGGGGCTGAGAAACTACAACCGAGTGGAGGCACTAAGAACTTCGCACGTAATGTACCTAAGTACTTTGACCACATCATCTACACTACTGTTAAGAATCGTAAACACAAAGCTATCAGTAGCACAGTCAGTGAGAATCGTATCATGACTGGTAGCCGTACTGATGTAGTAGTAGACATGGACAAGCCTGAAACATTCTGTGCTTTGTTCGGTAAGTAATACTAGTAGTATTGAGTAGTGAGCCAGACGTGAAGCATTTGTAGCACAACTTGGTACTAGTATCGTGAGGGCGGAGTCACGTTAATAGCCCGCAACTAAACTTAAACTTTTAAATAATTAATGAAATAGGAATTAAGACTATGAACTTAAATCAAAACGCAGACACTTTAGACGCAGCAGCATTAGAATCATTAGGTGCAGAAGATTTACTATCACTTGATATTGCACAGCTTGCAGACGTAGAAGCATTTAAACTACTACCAGCTGGCTTGTACGGGTGGGAAGTAACAGGTGCTGAGATTACTGAAGTAGGTGCTGAGAACAAGAAGGCTATCTCAGTACAGTACAAAATCTTAGAGTGTATGGAAACTTCTAACCCTGAAGAAGCTGAAGAAGTAGGTGAGCTTCCTCGTGAGTACAAAGAGTTGTACTTCTTAGAAGGTGGTAAAGGTTTTGGTGTTCGTACTTTCGCTACTATGTTCCGCCCTATTGCTGTAGGTGCTGGTGTATCACAAATCAGTGACATACTAGAAGCAGCTGTTGGTGCGTCAGGTGGTGGTATGATTAAGAAGCGCGGTTACAAGAAAGATGGTGAGCAGAAGTATAGCAACAACATCGACGCAACTACAGTAGAGTGGGCGTAAGCCTAACCTCAGTAGTACATTAACTAATAACTAACAAGTAATGATGTAAGTTATACTAAGGTTAATAAATTGTTTAGAACAAAGGGTGGCTTCGGCTGCCCTTTTCTAGTATCTAACACAGGGGGAATTTGTTGAATGAAATTAATGCTAGTAGCTGATAAATATAATAGTAGATTCTACAGCCAAGCACGAGCAGCTATCAATGGTCACAACATTCTAATACCTAAAGTACACTATGACACAATAGCTTTGTACATTCGTAGCTGTAAGAAGCACGGAGTAGATACTATTGTACTTAGTAACTGTAACCTACTTGCTAAAGTAGTGAAGCATTGTACTGGTAAAACTATACCACTATACCGTAACGGTAAGAAGCTAACACCATCACTACAGTGGGCAGGTGCTATCTTTGACTTCGATGGTATACGTATCATAATCAGTAGACCTTTTAACCATCTAGTAACTACCAGCTATGGTAAGTTCTTACTACGTTGGTATGTCAACAAACACCTCAACCCTTCATTCCCTACTGCACCTGAAATGTTATGGGATGTTTGCACTCCTTTAAATATCCAGAGTTACTACGAGCTATTCCAAAAGGCTGAGTACATAGCAGTGGATATTGAAACTATTAAACCTCCAGTAGATCCAACAATACTAGAATACTATGGTGACAAAGCTAAAGGCTTACATGCCTTGATGCCACCTACTAAGTCTAGTAAGAAGTTAGTACCATGTGTACCTCAGATAGATATGATAGGGTACTGTGCATTACTACGCTCACCTGATGGTAAACTCTATAGTCAGAGTATAGTACTACATCTTAACAGCATGGAAGATATCTACTGGATGCGTAAGTTCAACAACTTAGAAGCTCCTAAGATATGCCAGAATGGTGGGTATGAGGCTACGTATTTACTACGTTACAATGCTCCACTACACAACTGGCTATGTGATACCTTTCACTTCATGCACTCATGGTATGCAGAGCTTCCACGCTCACTAGACTTTATCACTAGCTTGTTTATGAAAGACTACCAGTACTGGAAAGATGAGATAGAATCTAACAGGGCTGAGTACAATGCTAAAGATACTCACACTACCTTGTGGTCATGGGTATTCATGGTGAACATGGCACCTCAGTGGGCTAAGGATAACTACCTGATAGTATTCCGTAAGTGTTTCCCTGCTATTACTTGTGGTATAGAGGGCTTCTTAGTAGACCCAGTTGAGCGTCAAAGATTACATAAGTTGTACAGTGAAGAACGTGAGATAGCACAAGCACGACTAGATGCTATTGTGTATAAGCACTTCAACCCTCAGTCACCAGCACAAGTGCTAGACGTAATGAACTCAATGAGTATCACTAAGTTTAAGAAGAGTGACGATAAAGCACTACAACGCTTTGCTGAGATTGACCCACTGTGCGCACTCATAAAAGAATTAATACTAACAGTACGTGGTGCTACTAAGAAGCTAAGTACGTACATAGAAGCAACCCTTATGGATGGGAGATTGTTGTATGAAGTTAATCATAGCGGTACTGATACTGGTCGCGCTGCGTCAAAGAGTAGCAACCTATGGGTGGGAACGCAGATTCAGAACCAAGATAACGATTTACGGTCAATGTATATTGCTGACAGTATTGCTACTGGTAGTAACGCTGACTGGCTAATAGCTAACTGTGATGGTAGTCAGGCTGAGTCACGTACCACTGCTTACATTAGTGAAGATGAAACTCTAATGGATAGTGTTGAGACAGCACCAGACTTTCACCGTCGTAATGCTAGTTTGTTCTTCGGTATACCAGAGGATGAAATCAGTAAGGCAATACGTACCCTCAGTAAGAGAGTTAACCATGGTAGTAACTATAACATGGGAGCTAGTGTATTACTTGAGACTATGGGCAGTAAGAATGTAATAGAAGCTAAGGCTCTACTTAACTTACCTAGGCACTACGGACTCATTGATACATGTAAGCACTTACTACAAACATTTGAAGACACCTACCCTAAGGTGAAAGGAAAGTACTACGATGAAGTATGTGAAGAGATACGCATTACCAGTATGCTTAGAGGTGCTACAGGATGGACACGATATTGCTTCGAGATACCTAGTCGTACTGGAGCTAAACCTATACTTAACAAGTATGTTGCTCACTCACCACAATCTCTTAGTGTCATGATGGTAGATGAGGCAGAGTTCGACTTCTGGCTTGAGTACCAAATAGGACGTGGAGTAGCAAGACTAAAAGCGCAGGTGCATGATGAGGTAGTATACATGATTCAACCAGTACACTACCCTGAGACTAAGAAAGCACTAAGTGATTTAATGGCACGACCTATTACAGTACGTGGTAGGGAACTAATAGTACCAAACGATGGTGGCGGTTGTGACTTCGTTTGGGGTAATATCAAAGACTAAGCCCTAGTGGCAGGAGAATAAGAATATGAATAAACCTAATGAGAATGATGGTAGTAATGCTGGTACTAATCACTACAACTTACCTGAGGATGCGACAGAACTAAAGCACCTTATATGGGCTAAGGACATGAACGCACAAGAGGGTGAGATATTCCGTAGTGCATGGCGTATGGGTGGTGCTACTCATAGTGATAAGGCGCGTGACCTACGTAAGATCATAGCCTATGCTGAGCAAGAACTAGAAAGGATGGCTAAGTATGAGTCAGGAGCAGGACAGTAACAAGAGCAGACACAAAGGCATACGCAACTCATACCTTAGACGTAACAGTACTTATGGCTACAAGCACCATAAAGAATCTGCGGCTACAGAATTGACGAAGCGTGAGCAAGAACTCAACCAACAGAAACAATAGGTAATAAGCATGACAGGTACTACTAACACATTACACATAGCAGACGCATCTGATGCGGTGCCTGATGTTGACCTGTTTGATATCTACTTTGAGCTAATAGAAGAGACTAGTGAGTGCCCACTACTATACCACAGGTGGACTCTTATCAGTGCAGTAGCAGCCATACTAGGACGCAATGCCTATATGAACTTCGGCTTCGATACCATCTACCCTAACATGTATGTGTGCTTAATGGGAAGTGCTGGTACTCGTAAGAGTAGTGCCATTAAGATTGGTAAGACTCTAGCAGAAGCTACTGGATATGATAAGTTTGCACGTGAACGTAGTAGTAAGGAGAAGTTCATCAAGGACTTGAGTGTAGGCTTTGATATTATTAATGGTCATACGCACGATGAGGAGTTGAGTGACGTTGAAGAGCTGAACATAGTACCCTTCGACAGCCTACCTCCAGCTGAGGTTTACATTACAGCAGGTGAGTTAGAGGACTTCTTAGGACAAGGTGATACTGCTTTCATATCACTACTTACAAACCTATGGGATAACCTACCTAAGTATGGGCATGGTAAACTCAGTAGTAAAGATATATGGATTAAGGAACCTACCTTGAATATGATAGGTGGTTGTACTCCTGTTACCTTTAACACTGTATTCCCTCCTGAAGTAATAGGACAAGGTATGTTAAGTCGTATGCTACTAGTATACGGTGGTGGTGTACGTAAGAAGATTACTATCCCTAAGCATCCTGATACTACTATCTTAAAGTTCTTTGAAGAGCACATGCAGCAGATTAAGCAACAGATGGTAGGTGAGTTTACTTATACACCTGAAGCCTATGAAGTATTTGATGCAGTATATCAAGGTGAGATTAACCTCAACGACGCGCGACTAGAGTCATACCTCAACCGTAGGCACATACACTTCTACAAGTTATGTATTGTGATAGCAGCTACTAAGCTCACTAAGATTATTACTCGTGAGATTGCAATAGAAGCTAACACTATCCTACACTACACTGAATCACTAATGCCTAAAGCACTAGGTGAATTTGGTAAGAGTTTCAAAGCAGATAAAGCACAGCTTGTAATGAGGGCACTCGAAGATCACTACCATACTACCAAACAAGGTATTAAGTTAGAGGAGTTGTTCAAGGTAGTTAGTACTAACTTTGATTCATATTCTAAAGACTTTGGTGAGGTAATAGGTAAGCTTAAGACAGCAGGTAAGTTAAAGGTTAGTAACGCTAAGCTATTGCCTATAGTAAATACTAACATCAAAGAGATACCATTCGTGGATATGAAAATACTGCGAGAGTATAAAGAAGATCAACTTAAAAAGTAGGAGTCCATTATGGAACATGTAGCAGAAAGAGAAGCAACCGAAGTAGAAGTAGCAACGATGTTAACCAATGACTTAACACGGTTACGTCAGATGGCAACAGGTATTAGTAACACTAACTACCCATTGTACCACGCAATACTGGCACACATTGGTACTATGGAATCTAAGATTAACAGGAAGTGGGGCGTTGAGATTGAAGAAGCCAAGCAAGTACTCAGCGATGGTGCACTAGCAGAACAACAAAAACAGGAGACTAGTAGTGAGCAAAGCAGCAAAGCAGAAGATGAAACGAAGAAAGAAGAAGGCACAGGCGCTACAGGAAAGACTAACACGACGGGAGGAACAGGAGATACTACAAAGCCTAGTCCAGACAAACCCAAAGGTGGCGGACTTCTTGGAAAGCTAGCAGGTAAGAAGTAATACTACTGGCAATTGTTGAGGGTTGCACATCCTTGTGCAGCTCACAACTAACTCATACTACTCATACGTCACATCAAGATACTCTTCAATCTCTCCTCCCATTACCTTCTGTAAGTACCTACCACTAGGGCTGTTGTTACGCTCATACAACTTATTAATAGTACTCTCTGTCGCACCCATAGCTTGGTCATGTGTCCACTTCTGGAACTGGTCAATGTTACCACCTTGTGCTGTGTAGTCATTAAAGAAGTTATCATACACATCACCATTCCAAGCATCAGCACGAATCATCTTCTTAGCACTAACACCTAACTGGTTTATCTTATCCCGTCTAGAGGACTCATGCCCTTTAGTGCGATAGAAACTCTGTATGGCTATACTCTCATCTAGTGGGCGTGAACCTGCTAGCTTAGTCATACCAGTCCACCACTCTAAGTCCTGAGTACTCGCTATTAGTGAGCCTTTACTAGTGACTTGACCCCCACTCATTATCTGACCTAGACCAGCAAGTGGACGGTTAACACCATTAGTAGCTAGAGCTTCTGCAAAGACCTGACTCACAGGTACACCATCAGCGACACTATCAGCAGCAGTTAACATAGAGCTAACGAACTTAGTACTAAGACTGTAGATAGGTATCTCATCAATACTAGTTGGTATGATGAATGGTGTACGTGGATTCAAATCACCACGAGTATACAGTGCTATACCCTCACCCATGATAGGCTTAGTGAAGTTAGAGCTTAGTCCGTACATCAACCACTCTTGCATCTCATCACCTAGTACATCAGAAGTCCCATTGTAGAAGTCATTACCTTCTATACTACGTTCACCTATGTAGTCGTTCATTAGTCTGAACCCTGGGATTGACTGTGCTCCGAAGATACCAGCTTGTAGACCTAGCATACTACTAGCACCGCCAAGCTGCTTATCACCTACATGACGTAGTAACTGCTGGAACAAGTTGAACTGGTAAGTCTGAAACAATCCAACTGCCTGACCTGCGAACCCTTGGAATAGTCCTGGTCGTTGAGCAGATGTATAGTTACCATGAACTCGCTTGAGGTACGTTAGCATTGCCATGTGCTTAATACTAGAATCAGTAACACCAGCAGCAGTTAGTGCAAGGTCAGCCATACGAGCAGCTGTGAACTTAACAAAGCCTTCACTAGCATCAGCTGGGGTACTAAGGAAATCAGTAACCTTTCTGATAGAAGCATTGTAACCAGTAACACCTGCCTTACGTAGTAGCTTAGGGTCAAGAGCACTAGTGTCAATAACATCACGCATCTCCTGTACAATACTAGGCATTAGTCCTAACTCATCATACTCTTTCACCAACTCTTTCTTAGTGAAGAAGTCTTTAACAGCTTGGTGCATTAGTCTAGAATTACTGGGAATAGTATGACCACTTCCATCAGGTATTGCTACTGCTAACCCTTTGAGTGCTTGCTGACGTTGTAGCTCAGGAATACTATTGAGCAGGTGCTTCATCTCTGGTATAGAAGTAATCGGCATACTCAAGGCATTGACCATAGGCTGTATTGCATCAAGACGTAGCATCAAGGTAGCAGCCACACCATTAGCTTTAGGTATTACACCTGCAGCAACAGTAGAGTTAATACCCTCAGTCTGTACTAGGAACTCTCCGACCTTGTCGTTGTAGACTTTAGGCAAGTTGTATTGTTCCATGACCTCATTCATCTTAGTGAAGTCACCTTTAGCACTAGATACAAAGGTAGACTTAATGGTGTTAAACATGCCACTAACTACATTGTCTAGTTTCTCCTGACTAGTCTTCCAAGTACTGAACTTACCTTTACGAGAACGGTTCATCATAACACTTAGTTGCTCTTGGAAAGCATCCTCAGTGCTAACACCTTTCTTACCAGCACGTTGTGCTTGCTGACCTACTACAAGTGATGCGCTCTCAAGGGATTGTACCTCCTCAGCATATCTAGCAGCAGTCATGTTATCAACTAGGTTATCCACTTCACTCTGCATATGACCAATGTAATGGTCTACTAGTTGTGGTGTTGGCTCAGGGGCTACATCCCACTGTACACCTTTACGTTGCAAGCTACTATCAACATGGAAGTCATTAAGGTCTAAGTCAGATGAGTATGAACCTTCTAACTCTTTCCATCTATTAACATCATCACGTCCAACAGTTAGTACATCATCACCATAAGCTTCCATTACCTGTAACTTCTTAGCAGCTAATGCTTCTGGTGTGGGCGCTCCTATTATTCCCGGCTTACCATTAGCGAAGATACCACTACCTTTCTTAGGTATAACAAATTCCATGTACTGGTATCTATTAGTATCAAGAGGTCCAGGGTATAGTACATCTGTGTTAACATTAGTCTCTAGTCCTCGCATACTAGCAACAGTTTGCTTACCCTGTACAATGGTGCCATTAGCGTGAACCTTAGCACTCCACAATCTTCTAACATTCTCATTCTTAATAGTCTGAACTTGTAGACCATCAGCTAGTTGGTCATCTAACTTATTAACCATGTTAGCAGTTAGGCGCTTAGTGTTAAGTATAGTGTCCATTGTGTCTTGTAGTTGACGGGATATAATAGTACCCTCACCCCAATCCTTACCTGCCTTCTCAAGCCTATCAGCAATAAGTTGTACATTACGCTGTGTAGTCTTGGTACCACCACCTCTTACTCTACTCTGTAGGAACGTGTCAATCTCACCACGTGTAGCCACAGATGGAGCAAAGCTGTAGAAGCGCTGACGTAAAGTACTATCTAGTGCAGCCAATTCAGCTAGTGCTTGTGGGTCATTCTTAACAGCAATAGAAGCACTTGCCATAGACTCAGCTACAGAGTCACGCCATGTTTGTTTCACATTAGCATTGGCATTAGCAATCAGTTGTACCATACTCTCACCAGTACCATAGTCGGCTTGGTTAGTTCGTACAGCTCCAGCACCTTTAGTAGCACGTGTAACAGTTTCAGCCAAGTTAATACCAGACTCCCATGCAGCTTCAGGGAACATGTCCACTAATACAGGGTCTAAGTTACCTAGCATACTATTGAAGCTACTACGTACTGACTCTTGGGTAGCGCGTATACGCATCTGTGCATCAGTAATACCATTCATGTTAGAAGGGTTAGCTACATCTTCACGCACCTTGTAGAACACCTTAGCAACAGTAGGCTTCATAGGGTTATAGGTTGCAGACCAGAACTTAGTACCGCCTGCTGCACCTGCTGTCTCTACGAAATCTTCACCTGCATCAATGATGCGAGCAATGTCACTATCAGTCTTGTTACCACGAAGCTCATCAGTATTACGGATACGCTTGGTAGCCTCAGTCTTAAGTATCTCGTACTGACGGTCAAACAAGTTACGGCTAATGTCATCATCAGTCAGTGTTAACTTGGTAGTATTACCATCAGGCATCTTAATATTAACAATACCTTTATGCTTACCAGCTATAAGACGTTGACGTACTTGATTCAGTTTAGCGAAGTTAGTCCACTGTACTGTAATCTCCTTACCACCCACATTAGGCTTTTGCTGTGCAATAACATAGTGAGCGCTTGCACTGTCAGGAGTAGCATCTAAGATACTGAACTCTTCCAAGTTAACCTTAGCACTGCCATCTCTCCAAGTAACAGTAGGAGTTTTACCATTAGGGTTAACAACATTCAACTTACCACGGTCAGCCACAGTAGGAGTACGATCTGTTACTGAATGCATAGCACCATTCTTCAAGTCTACAAGTACCTCATTACGACCTAGAGCCTGCTTGATAGCAAAGTTCTTAAGTAGTACATCGTGAACTGTAGGTATCTTACCCTTCCACATATGGTACATCTCAGGAGTATTAAGCACTGCATATGCATCTGCTAGTAATTCACGAGGTTCGTGTAGGTAAGTAAGGTACTTCTCTCTTTTTGCTATCTCATTCGCCATTGTCTCCAAGTCTTTAATACTAGAAGTACCAACAAGTAGCATATCTTCATGCTGCTGACGTAAGGCAGGTAACTCATCTGTGTATGCCCAGCTACCAGGTCTACGCTGACGACTAGCTGCTACTAGTTCATCTGTAATACCCAGTGGGTTAGCTGCAACGACTGCCTCTACTCGTTCGATGTTAGTATTAATATGCCCCACTTCATGACGTAAGACACCTAGTGCTTCTTCACGACTACCCTTAGTGAACAACTCTTCACGTACTGTTACTAGCTTACGCTTGTCCATTGGGACTGCCCAGCCATTAGCGTTCCTAATACTGTTAGCAATATTCTCTTTCTGAAAGATGGAAGCACTACTGAACCTATCACCTAGTACTAGCTTCTGTGCGCCTTCAATCCAGTGGTCTTCGTCGATCAAATGCAAAGAAGTAGTGGAAGGATTGAACATGATATCAACATCATCAAAGCCTGTAATACGTTGAGCATTAGCCATGAAGTTAATAGCATCATCAGTCTCCATGTCTTTTACTAGTCTAAAGATCTCCTTAGCAGTACCTTCAGGTACATTGTAAGTAGGGTCTAATGGAGTAGTAATCTTCTGAATTTCTTCTATCAATAAAGAGTCTGTAGTATCAAGTCTACGTCTACCCTCTGCTACTAAAGCATCTGAATTGTCAACACCACTTGTAGCAGACTTCTCTATATTAGATTGGAACTCTCTACGCTGGTCAAGTAATGTTACTACTCTATCACCACTAGTAACATCAATACGGAAGCGCTCACTGTCAGCTTGTTGGAACTTATAGAGTTGATTCTCTTCTAGCAGTTGATCACCCATTACCTTACGTAAAGTACTGTAACCTATTGTAGAATTGATAACACCTCCAATACCTGTACCTAGTACAAACCCGAATCCTGCGCCACCTAAGTTAGCAGTAATACTATCAAAATAGCTGAGGTCTTGGTTGTTGATGCTAGGGTTCTGGTTGTTAAGAAGTAAGATAGCAGTCTCTGCAAAGACAGTCTCAACTGCTGCCTGATGGAAGCCTTCCTTAGCAGCCTTAGCAATAAGACCACTACGCGCATCAGTAGTAAAGGAATCCTTCTGTACCAACTGTCTTAGTTTCTTAGCTTGAGACTCAGGTATTAGAGCTTTCTGCATCCCTAGTATAAACTTACTAGAACTGTCTTTACCTGCCAATCCTTTCTGAATAGATCTAAGAGCTTTAAGTCCAATAGTACCAGGGATTAAAGATGATGCAGCAAAGCCAACTGCATCTATAGTAGTCTGATGGTCTTTGTAATACTCAGCAGTATTCTCCCATCCCATATCAGTAAGAGCATCCTCAGTACTGAACTTACTAATCTCAGCACCAAAGATATTAGAGAATGCAATACCTGTGTTTAATATACCTAGTCCACCACTAACAAGACTAGAGGTAATGCCATATTGTGCAAAGTCAACAACCTCACTACCAAAACCTTCAGCATCTTCATGCTCTAAGGCTTGATGATAAGAGTTGGTACGACTGCGACGTGCTGCTTCTTCTTCAAATACATTTGCCATAGTTGTGATTCCTTATTGTTATTGGTTACGCGATAGATTAACGCGATTAACAGTCTTAGTGGCTGCTAGGCGACGTGCTCTTAAGCGAGCCTTCAAGATACTGCTAATCTTAGCACCATTGAATAGATCTATCTTCTGTAGTGATGGCTGTAGTGTCAGCCCACCAAATCCGCCTAGTCCGCCTTCACCAGTGTCAATGCCTTGCATCTGCCAAGAGTTCTGTAGGGGGTACCCCATCGCATTAGCACTGAACTTAACTGTAGTACGGTAGTAGCCTTCAGCGACGCCACCAAGTGTTTTAGTCAGTGCATCCTGCTGGGCAGTATCATTAGTAGCCTTTTCAATCTGTGCTACTAGTTGGTCGAATGTAGCATTAACACTACCTACTGGGTCAGCTGGGTTAATTTCAAACTTGGTATCTTTCCAACCATCAGTAAGCATAAGTTCCTGTCCAGCACGAGTAGCATACTTGTTCATTACTACAGCATTCTCAGGAGTACTCATGATAGTCTGCAGAGGTAGTGTAACTATATTACCAGTCTTTAAGGCAGGAGTGATATCATCTAGTGCAGCCTGCTTATGGTCATCTAGTAAGCTGTTAATCTTAGAGATACCCTCAGCAGTATTAAGGTCAATAGCACGGGACTTTATCTCGTTTTTGATACTTTCAGCATCTGCAGGGGTAGCTTTAGGTGATAAGCCTTTTATACGGGCTTCCTGCTCTACTAGTAATTGTGCATTACTTTCCGCGGCTAGACGTTGTCCAAGAGATAAGTCATTCTTCTGAGCCATACTCATAGCTGCACCATTCTGTTGTAACAATAGTGCATTACTGTAAGCACCTTTACCCATAGTATTGTACAGTGTGTCCCAGCTAACAAAGCGTTGGAGTAGTGGGTCAGTCATTACACCTGACTTTCTAGCTTCTGAGCTAAGAGTACGAAAGTCCATCTTACCTACTTTAGCGTCATGACCCATTACTCGTAAGAACGCATCAAAGTCTTTCTGACGTTCACCCCAATAGGCGTCCTTATCAGCAGCATCATCTTCTCTACGCTTCTCTTGCTTAGTGAATGACTCTAGTTGTGCAGCTTGATAAGCAGCATTAGCACTAGCAGCACTAAGAGAGTTAGCAGCTCGAAGCTGTTCCAGCACACCATTAAGGGTAGACATAGTGTCCTTATCAAAACGAGCCATAGCTGCCAGTGAGTCAATCTCTGACTGAGCTAGTTTGCCTTCACCTGATAGACGCTCAACATGAGCACGTGACACGTCTAACATCTCCTGTGCATGAGCAGCTTCAGCAGTTGTCAGCTTTCCCGCACTAACAGCATTAGCAGCTAGCTCTGAATTTAGTACATGACCTGCTGTAGTTTGACCTACTCTAATATTGTTAAGCTCTTGTTGGGCTTCTAGTAACTCATTCTTAGTACTAGCTTCTTTGAATGTGTTAACAAATCTAGTGAAGAATCCACCAGTCTCACTTTCATCACGTAAACGATTAAGCTCTGCCTGTTTAGTCTGTACACGTGCAAGAGCGGTCTGCTGGTTACGTTGAGCAATCTCACTGTTAGTAGCTTGGTTGTACTGGTTAACATCAAAGTCATCAGCATCTTGGGCTGCAAGAGTGTTAGCCTTTTTAATCTCAGCCTGATTAACCTGAGCAATTTCTACTTGTGATAGCTCTTGCTGTAGCTGCTCATTAATACTATTGAGACTTTCTAAATTACTAGAAGCTGCCTGTCTGCGCTGAATAGCTGCATTAGCAATACTCTCAGTATGAGGTAGTATTTGTTCAGTTACCTGTGCTGCCTGCTCTTGACTTACAGGAGGTTGTCCCGCAGTACGATTAAGAGTTAAGTCAAGGTCAAGACTTTCTAGTGATGGTATATCATTCGCCATGAGTGTTCCTTAAAGATTATTAATTTTAGTTGTGAAAAAGGGTGACACTAGCCACCCATAAAACCGCCTATTACTGCATTGATTAACATGTTTTCTAACTGGTCTTCACTCTCAGCAGCACCACCAGTGACAGCACTAATCAAGTGTCCCTCTACTTGAGCATCAGCACTAGCAGTAGAGTTAGGGTCTACCAAATCACTACCAGTAACAGTGTTAATAAGTGAAGCTTCTATATCCTTCTCAGTCTGCTTAATCAGATTCTCAGCCTCTTTAATAGGATTAGTCATGGTGTGAACTGAGCCAGCATCAGAACCTGCTATAGTATTCTGCTGCTGAGGATCCTTGCCCTTGAATTTACTCTCAGTTCTACCACTGCTAGTACCTGATCTACGTGCAATAATTTCCTCTTTTGTACCAAATAGATTACCCATTACTGTGCCCCTTGTGCGATTCTAAGTAACTCAGCTTCTAGTGCAGTATCACCACCTTGACCCTCAGGAGCTGCTTCTAATTGACGTAGTGTTTGCACTGCTGCGTCAGGCTCTATTACACCATCTAAGCTAGGCATAGTATCAGGAGTCTGACCAGCTACTATACCTTGAGGCTCTGCTTGAATCTTGAAAGGATTAGTACCACCACCTGTGACAACATCTTCTAAGTGAAGGTCATCACCTGCTCCTGGTCTTACAGGTATAGCATCTGGGTCAGGTTCAGCACCATCACCTGATGTAGTAGGAGGAGTTTCTGCTGTTAAATCCACGTCAGTAGTCTGACCTTCACGTACTAACTCATTCAAGTCACTACCAGCTGCTGGCTGTACAGCATCACTAACGTCTTTGAACTCTTGAGTAACACCAGTCTGAGCTTCAGAAGTAACTTCTTCCTCAGTAGTGGTAGTCTGCTCTGTAGCATCACGTGTAGATTCAGTAGAAGATTCAGACTCAGTTGCAGTCTCAGATGTAGTATCAGTAGTACCTGTTACAGCCTCTTCTAAGTCCTGAGTAGTTGTCTCAGTACCAGATTGTCCTGCTGCTACAGCATCAAGTAACTGCTGTGTTTGCTCATTCTGCTGTTGTAAGTCCACTTGTGCTGCAGCATCAGCGGCTCTAGTAATGAGGTCATTCTGCAATAGAGCTGCTGTAGTATTATCAAAACTACCACTCTGTGCAAGTACATTACTAATTTGAGGTGCACCGCTCTCTAGTACACGACGAATAGCAGCATCCATAGCAGCGCCAGTGTCAGTACCTCCACCACTTAGTGACGAAATAAGCTCATCAAGTGCTGCCTGTCCAGTCTCACTACCACGCTGTACTACACCAGTCTGAGTCTGTGAACGCTCTTGCTCGGTAGCTTCAGTACCAGTCTGAGTTTGTAACTGGTTAGACTTCTCTATCTGAGTCAGTGCCTCCTGAAACTGTGATAGTTGATCTGTGGTAAGAGTACTCTCAATCTCGTTAAAGAGTTCCTGTATACCAGAAGTAAGAGTATTAACTTCCGCTATATCTTTATTAGTTCTGTTAGCATCTCTGGCATCTTTACTACCAAAAATACTTCCAAATATACCATCTAATAGACCCATTATATTTACTCCAAGTTGTTAAATTTGTTGTTAGTGTTGTGTGAATTTCCGTTGAAAGCTTGGCGACCGTAGTACCACTGGTGCATAAAGTCACCTTCACTCGTCTCCGCTTCGCTCCGCTCGTTACGCTGTGACTTTACTACCAGATGCTACTACTTAAGTCGCGCTTTCAACTAAAAATCCACCCAGCTGTAGTGGTTATTGACTGCAGCGACGCACCACTTCCCAATGGTAAAAGTCATCAAAGGATTGGTCTAGTATACCGTTCTCACTATTCCAGTCACCACCCCATCTAAGTTCAATACCAGCAGTACGTGCCTTTACTTGCATCAGCATGTTCAATTGTGCGTACTGCATGTAGAACCAGTAGCGTACTCTCACCAGTGATACTTCAAAGTCATCAGCAATGCGACATAGTTGCGCGTCGCCTCCCCATAACTGTCCGTACACTGGGTGATATATTACTACATCTACTGCATCACTAAGGTCACGTCCTGCTTCATCACCTACATTATGTAAACTATTAGGGAACGTAAGCTCTGACTTACCATCAATGAATAGGTTGTCTTGCTCAGTCTTACCACGTGCACCACTTACGACACTAATGTCACAGTAAGGTAGTACAGCTGTACAAGTCATGACTAGTTCTAGGCAACATGTATCTAAAATGCTGCTACTCTTATTACTGAATTTATTATTAGTATTCTTCTTCATAATAGTCCTTAGGGGTGGAAGGCTTCAAGTGCTGCTATACGTGACTCATGATCACTTAATGTATTGTTGGTGGTGACAAGTGCATTCTCTAGTGCAAGTATCCTATTTTCTAGAGCTTGCATGTCTAGTAATATAGAGTCCTTATTATCATTAATAGCTGTAACAACAGGGTCTTCTAGTGCTGCATAAACACTTGCTATATCATCCCTAATACTACGTATCACTAGATGAACGTTAATAGTGTTGATGTGGAAGTACTGCCTATCATACATTGTAGGAACTTGTACAGCCTGTGGCAAATGTTTTACTGATTTAATTTTCAGTAGGTCATCAGCAGTAGGTAGGGTAGTATCAGAAATAGGTGTAATTGCCATTAGAAGATACCCCCTTGTTCAATTTCTACTTCCATACCAGTTAGGTAAAAGTTCTCACCTCTCACTTCAATCAGTAAGTCTTTACCCTCTACATGCCCGTAGTACCTGCCATCACCTGTGTTGTATGTGAACTCAACAGGGTTACTAGCTCCTAGTGATGACTTACTATAGCCGAACACTTTAGCACGTTTAGTACCTAGAGTGTCACTATCAGCGTGTAACCTACCATCTAACATAACACTATGTATGATAGTAGTATTCTCACGACTAACACTAATGTTACCTACCAAGAACTCAGCATCACGCTGGATAGTACCATTATTGAATGAGCCTATGTCACGATCAGTAGTACCTGCAAAATCTAGTACTATAGTCTCAGCTGCATTAGGAAATATAGTGTCACGTATGGCACCTACATAGCTATTAGGCTGTATATCAGGGCGTACTGCCATGTTAACACCGCCTGCCAAGGTCTTACTGAGGTTAATCTTAGGACTCACATCTAGATAAGTACCTTCAAGTAGTGATACCTTGTTGGTCTGCAAATTAAGTACGTGCATTCTACCATCAGTGTACTCAGTCTTATCTGTTAAGTTGGTAGACTTACCTGACATGATGAATAACTCACGTCCTATCAGTTTGATGTTGTAGATTTTAGTACTAGCTAGTAACTCACCTGTGTAATCATAGAACTTCCTAGTGAAATCAACAGTGCCTATGTCTTTCTTCTCCACAGCTAGGTCATCAAACATTTCTAGCATAGATACGTTAAGGGGTTGTACACCATTATCAGCAACACTTACAATACCTGTAGGAGTTACAGCCATTTGTATTGCAGATGACTCATTACTAGTTACTAATGGCTGACCTGCTATAGAGATTAGTAGACCTTCACTACCTGCTACCTCTGTGAATATCCAAGGATTAGTAGCATCACCACTGAAGGCTGCATGTACTATATTGTATTTACAGTAAATCATAAGACCAGTAGGGTTTGGCACTATTGTGAGTATGTTGCCACGTGCTTCTGCAATCTTGGTATTACCACCACCTCCAATGCTAGGAGTAAAATCAGTGAAATCAATTGGATTTGACCAGTATACTGTATCGAAGTCCCAGAATAGTAAGTAGTTCTGGTGACTAGTAATACCTTGTACGCCAAACAATGGGTTAAGGTTCATACCACTTAAGTTGAATACTTGCACCTGATGTGCTAGGTCTGCATAAAAGAATACGTCATTGCCACTAGGAGCATCACCAACTATTTGTACCGATGGGTCAAAGCTATCAACAGTTGTATGAGCATATACTGTTTGGTTCTGGAATACTGTTTGTCTACGATGAAAGTAGCTATTCACATATGTGCCACTAGTAATAGTCTTCCACTCAGAGCTGAATGCATTGTAGGATAAGCGCTTCTTAACACCATCAATAGTGTCATCAAGTGCTAGGTAATGGAGTGAGCCGTTACGGTCAATGGCAGCATCTAAGGAGAATAGAGGATCAGGAGTGGTAAGTGCTGGCAAGTCTTCAAGTGCCGCATCTTTACCAGCAGTAAGAGATTTGATGCCAGCAGTATAAGGTATAGTGTTCATTCCCCACACTACTTTGGGGAGGTTGTCTTGTTTCTGTTCGAATGCACCTGAGATAGTATTGTCTAATTGGTCTGCTGATATCCAACTAGATGCCTGACTCAAGTCCATGTATAATCTTCTTGTTGTCATGAGTGTTCCTTAATAGCACGTCCTTGTGCTTAGTGTTACTTCATTTCCTTATCTATGTTAAGCTTCTTAGCTACCACTAGTTGCATAAGGAAGATACCTCGTGCGCCTAGATGACCTGATATACCTGCGAAAAAGTATACCATTTCAGTACTAAAACTCATACTGGTAGCTACAAGTGCAGCTAATAAGCCTGCAAATCCACTAACTGATAGCTCGGCTAGTAAAGGGAGTATTTTAAAGCTTATCTCCCCTCTTTGCACTCTACCTAGATAGTTCATTAGACCTCCTACTACTGCAAATACCACTAGTCCAAGGTATTGAGCCCCTGATTCCCATAACTGGAAGAGTATTTTCAGGATACTTGCTTCTGGTTCTTTAGACATATTCTACAGCCTTGTTAGTATTGTTGTAAAGGTTGCGTTAATGGTAGCACTCGCACTACTACCTCGTCCATGCTACAGAGCTTCTTCTGGAAGCCCATCTACACGTAGGTCATCAGCTCTAGCAGAAGTAATGATTTCTGCTGTTACCAATACCTGTAGATCTGCAATGAAGTACGGATGGTCAAGTCTCACACTACGAGCATAACGTAAGGACTCTTGTACATCGTCCACATCATCCGCTAGTGTAGGATTCTGACCATTCTTGTACTTGCGTATACTCTTACGTTCCGCCTTAGTAAGTCTACGTCGGAAAGCATCAGTACGGATTTCACGTATACCTGTTACTGGTGGCTGAGTACCTAACCATGCTTCGTAGTCTGCATAGTCATGAGCACCACTTTCAAGGTCTTTGTTACCTGAGTAACCTGCTGTGTAGTATTTAACTCCATGCAACTCTACCTCTACTGGATTACTAAACTTAGAGTGGTGGTCAGGGTAAGAATCAGTGCCATTGATTGCGAACCACGGTATTAATACGTTTTTCATTATCCTACTCCTTATGGCGCATCTGCGACAATTTTAAGATTTACTTCACCCTGTAATGAAGCAGGGATATACTTACCTTTAGTTAATTGACCGCCCACTCTAACGTAATCATTAGATTCAGTAGTGTAAGCAAAGCCACCTGCAGTACCATCAGCGCTCCAATTTAAAGCAAGCGAATTTACTATAACACCTGAGTAATTAGTATCAGCATTAAACACCCCTAATTCTTCTACTACGCCATCATCACCAAGATAGACCAGCATATGACCATTATCTATATTAAGTGCACAATGCCTATTTCGTAGCATTATGTCTGTAGACATATTGGCACCACTTTGCGTTAGCCCTGAGCCATAAGAACCTTTCAAGATTAAGGGGAACCATGTTGTCCCACCGTCTAAAGTATAGTGAGCGCCTGACTGAGTAAAGGCGTGACCCGTAAACACCACTAGCATATTGGGGTCTTTGTCATCTATACGTGCAACTGCTGTAATACCACTACCGTCACTGGTTATTTGAAGATACGGTACAGGGAAACCCTGTAATCTAGTCCAATTAACCCCTTCGTCTGTACTAGTAAAAATTGCACTTCTATCTGAACCTGAGCCTGTGTATACAGACACAACGATTTTACTTAAATCATCTGTAAAATCTGCTCTCATTTCGGCAGGGTTAGCAAGTGAAAGTGGTAGAGTTCTTAGAACGTCTAACTGTTTTACACCTGCTGAATCTACTTTTACATAGTTTATCGAAGTAGATTGGTTCTCCATGAATATTGCTACTACTGAGTTATCATCAAGTACTTTGACGCTACCTAATTGTCCGTATGCAGGAGACCACCCAACCCCACTAGTAACAGAACTCGCGTGACTGATATAAGAAGCACCTGAATTGACAGACACGTACATTCTAATAAGTCCTGCTGAAGCGTCATACCATAGGAAAGCTCTGACCACACCGTCAGCGCTCATATCATATGATATACTCTCGTCGGATGTGTTCCCTGAAGAATACATTTGTGATTGTGAACCAGTTGTAGCGTCATAGCCCATAAGTCTGTAATCATCAGGCTGCTCAAAGTACATACCGTCTACAGTTACACCACTGCGCTCCTGTCTAGCTATCTCATTATTTGTAAGTCCTATACTAGCGCCAAACGTTATAGGAAATCGTGTTATTGCAAAGCGTTCATCTAACTGTGCAGCAAGTAAGGGATAAGCTGTCAGTTCTGAGGCGCTTAAAATTCTCCCATATGGAAATAATGGCAATAACACATTACCTGCTTCTGTTGTTGTCCTAGTAGTTGAAACAATGTCACCTACTGAGACACCACCACCACCACCTAAACTTGTTGAATCTACCATAATATGTTCTCCTATAAGACCCATTTACCAGCACGACTAATAAGATAGTAAATCTTACCATTGTCAGCTTCCAATATTCTAAATACATTATCATCTGCGAACTTACCATTACTACTAGTGATATCATTAGTACCGCCATTAGTATTGAAAGTTGCAATGACTCCACCAAATGCTACAAGCTTTTGTACCACACCCTCTTCAGTAGGAACTGCTGGAAGTGTGTAAGGTGTAGCATCTTCTACCATAATGGATGGAAATGTAATTGCACCTCCACCTGTAGTAGGTTTCAAGTCAGTACGATTAGCTAACTCATCATTCTGCTCTTGCACGTTAGTAGCAGTAAGTGTGCTATTAGTGTTAGATGCTGTAACGTTAATTGCAGCACTAGCACTTGCACCTCCTGAAACTGTATTACTCACTGTTGCCACAAAGTTATTAGCATCTGTAAGATCAAGACTACCACTACCTGGGTACTGGCTACCTCGTACAATCCAACGGCTAATCTCTGATACGTTAGTCAAGATTGTTGGTATTACAGGATTGTAGTTCTCTACTGCTGCTTGGGCTGCTACCAATGTAGAGAATGTGCTCTGTCCTGCCAGCACACCAATGACACCCTCAGATGAACTATAGACTACTTGAATAGAATACTCGTTGTTACCAACATTAGTAGTATCATCAAGCTGATTACCATCTACTTCATCAGTCTGTAAGGTACCAATTACGTTACCATTACGGTCTAAGTAAGTCCACAGTAGTGGATCTACAGCACCTAGTGTACGTTGATGAGGTTCAATGTCTGACTGTTCCCAGTTAACACTTTCACGTGTAAATGTAAGAGCATCCATTGCAACCTTACCAACAGTAACACTGGGCTGTACTAGACCTCCTGATACAGTGGTATCGCTTATACGCATACTAGTCTCAGTACTAGCAAGCCATGGACCATTGTTGATTACATCGCCACCTGCACCTAATGCAACTTCACCATTAATCTCAACAATAACACCTAAGAAGAATTCACTAGTGCTTTGTTTATCTAACTGCCCTAAGCTTAGAGAGATAGTACCTGCACTATTAACACTAACATAATGGCTAGTAGGATCAGCGCCTGTATTAGGTAATACGATTTGACCTGCTGGCACAACTACAGTGGTAAGTGCGTCATGACGAATGTAAGGGTCAGAGTTAAATACACCTGTAAACTCAGGGTAATCCACTCTCGTACGATCTACATTAGCAGTCATTAAGAACTTGCTTTCAGTAGTAGCAGGTAGTAGACCTGTGATGTTATTGAACTCACTTCCTCGTGTCGCTGCTGTAACTGCGCTTGTAACATGAGAAGGTGATAGTACTTTATCTGTTACTGCAGGATTGGTAGCTTCTGATGCTGTAGCAAAGTCAGCCGCAAATGCAGACGTACCTGCAGCACTACTGCCAGTCTTGGTAAGACCTGAGCCAGCTATAATGTTATCAACTGCGCCATCTGAGTCTGCACTAGCTTCAGCAGTACTAAATACATCTAAGTTATCACGTGCTGTGTCAGCATTGGCGACATCAGATAGGTTGTTAGCTGCAACTAATTTACCATCTAGTTGTACTTGCAGATCTAATACATCTACTGCCATTACCTCCCAAGCAGTAGCACCCATTACTAGCAAGTATGATGTAGCAGTTGCAAGTATCAGAGGTGTTACATTTGTGCCGCTACTTTTGGTGAATGCTTCAGCACCTGATGGAAGGAATCTAGAAGTAACTCCACGAGCAACTACTACTTCAATCTCATGACCGAATAATGATGCACCATTACCACCAGCAGTATCATCTAAAGGTGGAAGTGTTAAATCTGCGTCAGCAGTAACGTAGTACTTACGTCCACGTTCTAACTGAGAGGCAGTATTAATCTCTACAAATGTAGGACTAAGAGTGTTACCACTGAATACTGAACCTGTCCAGCTACCACTCTTGTACTCATAAGCAGTATCTTGCTCTAGTACGTAGAATCTGTAACCTTCGAATGCTGGGATGCTATCACGTACTGCAAGTGAACCTGCAGCAGCCTGACCTAAACCGTTGACCCATACATCACTGCCATCATTGCGGTAAACTACAATGGATTCTATATCCAGCAAGTAGTACTGCCATTCGGGGATTTTACCTTGAGTGAGTAGGTCTGCCCCTGCTATACGTTTGACACCTGTATTCTCGGTGACAACACGTTGACCTGCTCTACTACTAAACACTGTTGGACTTGTCATTTTAGACCTCTGTATTATTAGTATTGGTGAATTGATAACCTAGTCCATTAGAGTCCTCAGGGACTTCCTGTGTTGCTAGGTAGCGTTCTTCTGTCTTATGCTGTTGAGAGGGATATAGTACATCCTGTACACCTACAGCACCATGAGCACTAGTAGTGACAATTACGTCCTGCTTGCCTATATCCTTTAATTTCTCAGCACCTGTCTGCACTATTACTTCTACTTCATTGCTGTATGACATTAGTCCATACCTCCCATGCTGTAGTTATTAATGAGCATTTGGTAATCTACTTGGAAGAGAGTGTCACGCATACTACGTGCTAGCTGGTCTCTACCATTACTCTGCCAAAACATCATCTTAGCAGTATCAATAAAAATGTTATCATGTAGCGCCATGAGCCAAGTCTCAAGATTGTTATCTGCTACTTCTGGTAACTGATACCAGCTCACGTACAGTTGAGGTGCTGCTACACTTGAATTGATTACTAGTGTTGAGCCTGTATCGTAATAGGTATCGGTCTTGGAGTTAAAGAAAGAGTTTACTATATCAGCAGCATCTATGTATTCGTAACGATTGTCATGAGTAGTAATACGAATTGGAGCACCACCAGCACTCATTGGTATTAATGATTCAATCTTACGACAACGTGCTGGTAATGGAATCTTAAATTTACTAAGAGGGTCTTGCAGTATCAGTACATCCTCTTGCCTGTCACGTTTAAAGAACGCAACATTATGTACCTGAGTAATAGCCTTACGTACAGTACGACGAATCTCGTCCGTCTTGTCTACACGTCTAGTTTGTGCTACTACTTCTGCGACGATTTCATCTAGTGTCATCGGGCTGTACCTTTGTTGATATAAAAAAAAATCCCCTACCCCTGAGTCGGTAGGGATAGGGGATTGCTAAAGTCCCACTGAGGACTAAAAGGGAGCTGTGTTAAGCAGCTGCACCTGCGCGTAAGTTGTAGATAACGCCCCATGCGAATGGGTTTTGCAACTCGATGGTTAATTCAGTAGTAAGAACACCACCTTTAGCATCTTGTCCGTCAGTAGCTTGTGCTTGCTCGTTAATGAAAGTAACTTCAGTATCACGACCTTCTAAGTAAGCGAAGTCAAAGCTAGACAAGTCAGCTATTACTGCCATCTTCTGCCACTCTGGATCAGTGTTAAAGATTGGATGCTCTACTAATTGGAAAGTACCACGTGGGATAGTAATCTCAGTGAACTTCAAACCAAAACTAGTTTGCTTATTAACAATCTCATACTGACCTGATAAACGACCAATCTGATGGAATACGTTAAGTGCTGTTTTACCACAGTAGATAACACGCTTGTTGCCTTGCATGAAATCAGTCTTTTGGTCTAATACAGGATCAAGTAGTGTTACTAACTGATCGTATGTAGTAGTAGCACCCGCTTCACGTAAGTTACCAGGAGCTTGATTCTCAATGATAGCTTCAATACCATCCATTGTGTGTAGTGCTTCACCAGTAACAGCATCGTTAGTATTACTCTTACGAGAGAAGAAAGTAGCTAACTCAATGTCACGACCGTGGAAGTTAGAAGCATCTAATCTGTTTTCAGCAACAGTACCCATACCAGCAACTTGCTGTACTGCCATTAATGTCTTAGATTGTGACCAAGCATTACGGAAGATTTGAGTATTGTTCAAGTGACGTACTGGAACGATAGCTTTGTGGTTAGGACGTGCTGATGCTTCTGGGTAAGCATTACCAATAGCAGGTAGTACTGAACCGTTGGAGATTGAAGCTTTAGCAGTAGTACCACCAAATCCACGCTCAACAGTAATGTTAGTAGCATCTACAATTGCAGTGATACGAACGTTTTCAGGAGCAACAAAGTTACCACCTGAGAAAGCGCTAGGAGCACGTATTACATCGTTAACACTAACAGAGGTAGTATCAACTACTTCAAAGTTAGTAGCACCTGCACTAACAACTGCTGCTGCTAATACGATTGAAGCGAACTGCATAGTCTTAGACCAGTAGCCATGCTCAATCTGTAGTGCTGTTTTCTTACGAGCTAAACCACTCATAGCAAATAATGGAGCTTCACCATTAGGCATAATACGTGCTAGGTTAGCTGCGAATGACTTCTTAGCGAAATCCGTGGGTAAATCATTAGTACCATAAAAACGCATGGTTATATCTCCTACATGTTAAAGAATTGCTCAAGACCTGTGGCGTTGTTCTGTGGTGCCTGATTAGGGTCATCTTGTTGAGCAGTGTTAGTTTGGTTAGTGAAAGCACCAGCTACTGCCTTGAAGTACTCAGTTACCTTAGTCTGAATGTCTTGTACTGACGCTTCAGGGAACTGACTTCTAAAAGTAGCAGTCTGCTGTTCTACTAGTGGTGCTACTGCTGGGTGACTTAATATAGTATCGTTGTTATTAGCCCAACCTTGCTGGAAGCTATGGTCAGTTAACATTGATGGTAGTGTAGTCTTTTGGAAGTTATCCATGTGACTATTAAGTCCAGCATTAGCAACTCTAGCACTAGTATAAGCGGAGCTAGCAACACCTTGCCTTACTGCGCCATTAATGACATTAGTAAGCTCAGTAACATCACCTTGCATAATCTTCTGCATTGACTCGGGAGTAATATCTCCCACAAAGTTGTTGTTTGCTACCATCTTGTGGTACGCATCTACATTATTGTCAAAGATAGACTTAGTAGGTTCTGGTGCTGATGCAGGTGCTGCTTGCTGCTGTGCTCCACCTTCAGGACTATTATCTGCTTTTGGCAGGAAAGAGTCTAGAGTGGATGCACCCCCTTGACCAGTAGGAGCAGGAGAGTGCGCCCCTTGTTGCTGTTCTGCTGGAGGTTGTTGCATCATACCAGCTGGCATGTTCTGTGCTGGAGCTTGCTGCTGTGCTGGTGCTTGTTGTGCTGGTACAAATGGATTAGGTGCTTGCTCGTTAAAAGGGTCAAAGGCTTGACCTTGTTGGAAGCCACCACCTACATCAGCAGTAGGAGTATTAGCTGGATTACCTTGTGGTACTTGATTGTGTCCGCCCATTGGAATGTTCATAGTTTTTAGTCCTCAGTGTTAGATTTTACTTTGTTATTAGCTTCTGCTAGGTTGATGGTGGATAGATCTATTAAGTAGTCAATGAATGATATCTCATACTGCTTAATCATGTACTGCTTGCGAAAGTCTTCGTCGCTAAGTTTGGCAGCTTCCAGTTGTAGTAGCTCCATGGTGCTGCGCAGCTTTATGCTACGCAACCCTTGGATGTTAGTACCAGTTAGCATGAACTTACTAGTATCTATCTCATCTGTTGAAACTCTGCCTTCAAGAATATCTTCTAATTGCATTAAGCTGGTGTCCCTTGTTGTGCTGCTGGCTGTTGTGCCGCAGGTGGTTGACCTTGAGGTGCTTGACCTTGTGGCTGTTGTTGACTACGGAAGTCACGAGTATTGAATCCCATAGTACTAAATACGTGGTCTACTAAATCAGGTAGACGCTCACCGTAGAACTGCTGTAATTGAGGTGACTGTAGTAGTAACTCAAAGAATGAACGAGCAGTTGGCATATCTAGTATAGCTTCCTTAGTTACTAAGTTATCAGCAACCTTGAATCCTATAGCAGCTTTACGTAGTGTTACTGGGTCAATCTGCTGCTGCACTTGACCGTTATCAGGTACTATAGTAGTTGGCGGTTGATACTGCAAGATATTTGTTTTAAGGATTTGTTTCAGTGGTGTCATTGCCTGAGCTTGCACTAGTTTGCCCCATGTACGCAAGTCATCATCTGCATTCGCCATTACTTCATTAAATTCACCAAGAGTACGATTGCCCTTCTGTAGCTGACCCTGTTGAGGGTTATTCAATCCACTAGTCTTATTAGCACGTTGGTCTAAGAATCCTAGCTCTTGCAAGAAGGTCTGACTAATGTTGTCATTGAATGGTATTGATGCGTAAGCATTGCTAAGACCGGGGTTCAAGATGTTAGGCTTTACTGGTATCTTAGCTTTAGGATTATCACTATCAAGGTGACGCTTCTCAATACGACCACCATCATACAATGCTCTATCACCAATAGCACGTACAATACTAGCAAGTCGTGAATCATACAACTTAGTACTGAGGTTCTGCATTGGTATTAGTTTCTCAGCTAATGACTTAACTTGGTCTTGGATGTTCTGCTCATCTAGTTGTACGAACACTGATGGAAAGAAACCATGAGCATTGTTCTGCTTCTCAGCATAGATGAGTGTGTCCCATCCTACTATATGTAGCTTCCAGATTTGAATCTTGTCTGCGCCAGGAGTACTAGCACCAAACATCTTAGGAATAATACGAACATACATGGTGACATACTCGTACATGAAGCTAAGTGAGCGACGTTCACTACCTACCATGTCAGGAGTTTCACCAAAGAAGCCTAACCAACCGTTATCCTGTTTACTAGCACTAACTTCAGTACGAACAGCAGGTGTATAGTAATGAGTAGGTGCACTACTGCCTACACTCCAAATCTTATCAATGTTCATCAGGTGACGACCTGCTAGTTTAAGCTTATCAATACGTGATTGTAGCTCAATCATACTAACACGCTCTACTGTACCTGCAAATTCACCTTTAGCGTGGACTTGGTTAACATCAACACTAGTATCATAAAAGGTATTGTACGGATCCCATGAATGGAACACATTACCTTGGCGAGTACTAGCTTCTACTGCTGCACCTGTGTTACTACCATTAACAGCGTCAGTTGTTAAAGATAATATTGGCTCAATCTCCCACAATAACTCCATAGCACCATAGTTGTACTTAGGCATGTTACGGAAAAATAGTAGAAACTCACGAGTCCAGTTACTACGCTTGCTATTTTCCTCATTAATAGCATTCATCTGGTCTGCACCTTCAGCATTAGTAGGATCTGGTGCTACTACCTCAAACAAGTGCTGGTTATTTACGAAAGTATCAATGAGGAAGTTAGCAACAGTACTAGTAGGTCCTGCAACTAGTGGCTGTTCTACATCATCAAAGTAGTCAGGTATCTTCTCCCTGCGGTTATCACTCTCAAGTTGGATAGCCTTGTCTATTTTCTCAAAGCGCTCCCTGTAAGTACTAATACCAAAAGATGCATAACGCATATTGGCAAATGCTATTAAGTTCTTCTGGACTTTCTTAGGTAATTTTAGTGCTACATTAGTAGTCATTACTACTACTCCTTTTGGGGTTTAGTATTCTTATTGTGTGAATATTTTCTTAACAGCTTTGCGACCGTACTACTAGTAGTCACAATGTCAATTACGTTCGTCTCCGCTGCGCTCCGCTCACTTCAGTATGACATTGCTCCCACTACTAGTACTTAAGTCGCGCTGTTAAGCAAAAATTCACCCATGATGCGTGTGGTTGTACTGCAGCGACGCAACTACAACATAGTTACTGCTGATGACCAGTCTGCTTCTGTAGTCTCAGCACGTTGAGTATTGTCAGGTGTATCAAGATAGTTACTGGTAATACCTTCAAGTGGTAATATCCATGACTGTGAGTGCTGTACGAATACCTCTTCGCCGTAGGCACCAACATCTAGTATGTCATCAATATTATTAGGTTTATCTGGCTGGTAGAACTGAGCTTGTGCTGTTACCAGAGGTAGTGACGTAGGTGCACATATACTGCGCCCAGCCATTAGTGATTTAAAATACGCTAGTATTCGTGAGGGTTTGCTCATACCTTTAGGAGCCACCCCAGCTAGTTGTATTCCTTCAATCTGTAAGCGTTCGAACCAGAAGGCAAACCATTGTAATAGTGTTGCTTGGTATGCTACTGTCTCAGCAGTGATTAGTGGTACTCCTTCTTTTAGTGCCCATACTATCACCTCTTCAACTAGCTCTGGTGCTGACTTCTGAATGGTTCGTACTTCTGTAAGCACTGGTCCCTTGTCGTCGTAGACATAGAAGAGTCCTACTATCTGGTCATCACTCTTCTTTTTACCAAGTGATGGGTCGATTACTAGGTACTTGCCTACGATTAGGTCATGCTCGTTATACGGATACGCTGGAATCTTACTAGGGTCAAGGTGCTTAACACTGGCAGCTGCTGGATCATTCTGTACCTCTGCATACCATATGGCTGCTTCACCCATGTCAGAGTCTTGTCGTAAATCCTCTAGTAGTGCTTCGCGTGAATGTACTGCTTCCCATAGTGCTGTACCATCTGCTAGTATGGCACCTGTCACCCAAGTCATCCAACTACTATTAAGTTGTAGGTTTCGCAGTAGACAGGTATATAGTCCTGAGCCACGTTCACCCATCTCTACATCAGGGTACATGTTACCTAGGTAAATACACGTACACCATCTAGGACTACGAGCTTTAAGCATTGTACCTAAGAACCACTGCAAGAGTTGCTTACTAGTGACAGGGTTTTGTGCATCTTCACGTGATTGAACATCATCACATATGATTAGGTCAGGACGTACAAACTTGATGTTAGTACCACGTACATTACCACCAACACCTTGAGGCTTCATGATAATGTCACGGTTACGGTAGTGGAACTTCTTAAGCTTGTTGTTATCACTCTCAATGTCAGAGCGCCAATCACCAAATAGGTCTATGATGTTCTGAGAGTCTAGGAGGTCACACACGTCACTAATGAAGTCTTCAGCTAGTGTAGCAGTAGCACATAGTACTAGTATGAATCTACGTTTAGAGAATAGAATGGAGAACAGGCATAGCAGTTTCAGTAAGAGGGTTTTGGCGTGACCACGAGGTATGGCTATTGCATACTTATCTAGCCTATTTCCACTCAGTACTGATGAGGTCATCATTGCCCACACGTTATGGTGCAAGTCACTGAAAGGCTCAGTACACTCCTCGGGAAGTGCTATGCCTGCGAAGACATCAAGGTCACTCTGCATTTGAGCAACAATGTCATCTACTAGGAAATGTTGGTTGTGGTCAAACTCGTGAGGAGCACCAGCTTGTACCATATCAGTAGGGTTAGTCATCCGTACTAGTCTCTGTCGAAATCTTCAAGCGTGATGCTTGCTGCTTCAGTTGTGCTAACTTCTTCTCTGCTGTCGTTAGTCGGCGAGGGCAATGGTCTATCTCCTTGTCCAGTTCCGTCTCCTTGTAGTGCAGTGTCATCATGTAGTTGCAGTTCTTGTTGCTCATCTTCATAATCTCCTATGCCTGCCATTTTCTCAATACTCTTAGTTGATGCTATTGAGAGGTTACGCCCATTAATTTCTACTACTTGATTTTGATTATTAGTAGTATACTCTACTTGGCGCTGCATGTGCGCTGGCAGGTTTAGTTGTACTACTTTACGATTATCCACGGTTACGTTACCCGCACCTACATGCCCTTCACCTTTACTACGACGTTTAGCACCATTCACTACTTGGAACATCTTAGTTAGTTTCATTAGGTCAGTTTCAAGTGGTAGTGTGTTCTCTATCTTCTCTAGTAGCTTGTTCTCAATCCTATCCATGGAATCTTCCATCACTTCTGTACTAGTAGTTGATAGGGTAGATGCTTCTGCTATTTTAGTAGCATAGGTAGCGGCGACCTGACTAACCGCACTAGGTGTACAGTTGAGAATACGGGCTACTTCTGCCTGAGGGATGTTTTTAGATAGCATCTCTACAACTATTTGTGTGCCTCTTTCCATGCTCCCTCCTTATGTGGTGCGGGTTGTGGGGTGATTGTGGGGTACATTTGTAGTACCTTTATTATATGTGCGCGTGCGCGAATACTATAGTAAGTATAGGTTGTCAAGGTTTTAAATGCAAGGGTCTTTAGGGGATTGTTTGTGGTAGGTGGAAGGGCTAGGAGTGGTAGTAAGTGTGAAGGTGTTTGAAAAAAGTTTAGAAAATTTTAAGAGTGACTATATAGGATTATACGCCCACGCACCAAAAAAGACCCCCTACCCCCACTACAAGTACTAATTCACACTAGTACTAGCGATACTTCCAAAACGTTCCAAGGAAAAGCTGATGAAACTAGCACTTTCTTCAGGAGTACTTATAGTTACTACCAAGCAGCACAACTTAACCAACGGAGAACAACATGATCACAACAGTCGCAGCTTTCGCAGCAGTAGCATTTATAGCAGTAGTGTTTATAGCAGCACTAGCAATAGCTTTAATAGAGGAGTTATA
>UEXM01000467.1_pt1 | contig 42726 bp, 45 predicted proteins | sample 1796661 | NCBI WGS metagenome assembly UEXM01 (sample SAMEA4772469, study PRJEB27181) | metagenome | reverse complement strand
AAGAAGAAAGAAGCCATTGAAGCTGAGACTAAAGATAAAGTCAAAGGCATCAAAGATAACATGGCTAAACTTGAGGGATGGATTAAGGAACAAGCAGATACACAAGGGGTAAAGTCTTTTAAGACTGACCATGGTACTGCCTTCTTAACTACCACTGACTTCGCACAAGTAGCTGATTGGGATTCTGTTCTTGAATATATTAAGAACAACGATGCCTTTGATATGCTAGAGAAGCGAGTTAGTAAGACTGCTGTACGAGGTTATATTGAGAAGAATAAAACCGTACCATCAGGTGTGAACTACGGAACACGCATTGATGTAAATGTTCGTAAACCTGTAGCCAAGGTGGATGATTAATGATTGGTTCTAAACTATCAATTAAGAACTCACGTTTCCATCTTGCGACGGCGGCAGGGGATGCTCAGATTACTACAACAAGTTTGAATACAGTAATTGTTGGAGCAAACCCTAGGCTGTCTAAGGTATGGTATGCAGGTGAGTATAGTGTAGATAGAGAATCATCTGCACCTGACTGCTACTCTTTGAATGGTGAAACACCACATGAGAGAAGTGAACTTAAACAGAATGACCTATGCGCTTCGTGTCCACAAAACGCATGGGGTTCTAAGATTACGCCTGAAGGACGCAAGATTAAAGCTTGCTCTGACCAAAAGCGAATAGCTTTGGTAATGGCGGATAAGACAGATGGTGAACTCTATCTGTTACAAGTTACACCATCTTCACTAGGCAACTTAAATGCTTATCAGAAGACACTACAAAGCAGAGGTATTGCACCTGATATTGCTGTAACAACAATATCTTTTGATACGTCTGTGCGTTTCCCTAAATTAAAATTTTCCTTTGGTGGTTTTAATACAGATGAAATGCAACGTAATGTCGATAAACTTATAGGCACCAACGATGTAAAGGTTGTTACAGGTGAAGTTAGTGTAGCTAGTGGGCAAACCCCTGTTGCTTCTGATTTTGGTTTTTCAGAAGAAGCAGGTTTCAATCAACATGAAATGAACTAGGAGGTTCAAATGACAAATAAAACTTTTACTACTAATAAAGGTGTTGCGTACTATCCGTACATTAGCGCACCCGATACTAAATTTGATGAATCAGGACACTACAAAGTTAACCTGTGTTTATCTAAAGAAGAAGCTAAACCTGTAACTGACCTTATCCAAGGTGAGATACTAGCAGGTATCAAAGCAATGAAAGAAGCTAAGCCTAACAAGCAGATCAAGCAAGCACCACTACCATACCACGACGAGTTGGACGATGAGACTGGTGAACCAACAGGTAATGTTATTATTAAATTCAAATCTAAAGCGGCTTATAAACCTGCTGTGTTTGATGCTAAAGGTAGCATGATGGCCAAGCATAATATCTATGGTGGCTCTGTTGTTAAGGTCAATGGCTCTGCCGCTTTCTACGACTCTCCATCTATTGGAGCAGGAGTAACACTACGTCTTAGAGCAGTACAAGTTATTGAGTACGTTGAAGGCTCTAGTGGCGCAGGTAAGTTTGGATTCGGTGAAGAAGTAGGATTCACAGCTGATGAATCAGTTGCTGTAAACGATGAAGCAGTGGTTGGTAATGGTAATTTATCTATTGATTTAGAGGAAAAACCTACACCTGCACCTGTTGCAGAAATACAACAGCCTGCTCCTGCACCTAAACCAAAGGCAAGAGTAGTTGAGGAGCCTGCCCCTGCACCAGTTGCATCTAGTGAAGCTGATGACCTAGCGGCAGAGATTGCTAAACTTGTTGGGGATAATGCTGATGACTAAGAATCCTCCTCTTAACTTCAAAAAAGTCGAAGCTTTGAGGAAGCATATGCTTTTGACAACCTCCAATATGGCAGAGTTGTTAGGTATATCTCGTATGACTTACTACGGATGGGTTAAAGGTAAGCCTGTCCGTGCTAAGAATGATGAGAAAGTACGAGAAATATTAAGGAAAATGCTAGCCATTCTTAATGATGGATGGCCTCAACCCGAGGTCATAGCACTTGAACAAAAGCAACGCTTTGAAAGGCTTCTTGAGATTTTCAAAGAAAACGAGTAAACTAGTAATGGGAATAGGGAAAGCGAGAGTGGAACCTATTCCCACCAAGGTTTAACATGAAGGTAGGGCAAATATGAACACGTTGGAGTTTCTTCAGCGAGTCCTGCCGGAAGAAGGATTCTACGTTACTACTGTTATTAATCCTAACGGTAGACAACAAGGGTTTTTTCAAACGGTAGAGGAACTCGCAAAAACATGTGAGAGATTAGATAAGACAAAGAATAATACTTACTTTGCTATCTCTGCATTTAGAGAAAAGGGCACAAGAAAACAAGATAATGTAAGAGCCACAAAGGTAGTGGCTATTGACGTTGACTGTGGCTCAGACAAACCATTTCCATCTTGGAAAGAAGGTCTTGTCGCATTAGGTAAGTTTGTAAAAGAACTTAGTTTACCTAAACCTATGATAATTCATTCAGGTAATGGACTACATGCGTACTGGGTATTGACAGAAGAACTAGAACCTAATGAATGGAAACCATTAGCCGAAGCTATGAAGCAAGCGGCTATTGCAAAAGAGTTTAAGATTGATGCAGGACTAACAGCTAACAGTGCGTTAGTATTAAGACCTGTTGGTACACATAATCCTAAGAATGGTAATCAGGTAAAGCTGTTGGTAGATGCTGAGCCTGTCAAAAGTTTGACACTCAAGGATAAGCTAAGTTATTACTACCGAGCTGCAGCTGCGGGCACAAACGATCACACTCGTGACAGCACATTGTTAGATAATCTTGCAGTCAAGAAAGAGTTTCCACCTGCTGTTGGGTCTGTAGTTGCTAGTAAGTGTAAACAGATTGAATGGGCAATAGACAACCAAGATAAAGTAGACGAACCATTATGGTATGACCTAGTTGGTGTAGCCGCTTATTGTGTAGACCCTGAGAACACTGCATTAGAATGGAGTAAAGGTCATACAAAGTTTAGTGAGAAGGACACCTTACACAAACTTACTCACTGGAGAGAGTCTGCGACTGGCCCGGCAACATGTACGAAGTTTGAAAACGATAGACCAAACGGATGTAAGGGTTGTAAATATAAAGGTAAGATAGGTTCACCTGCAAGATTAGGTGTTCAGTATCAAGAGATAGCTGTGTCTGAGGAAGCACCTGATTCAACAGCTAATTCTATTCCTATACCTAAACCATTTAAAAGAACAAGAGATGGGATAAAGGTAACGATTGATGATACTGATATAGATGTCTGTAAGTTTGATGTCTACCCTGTGGCTTATGGATACGATGAATCATTAGGCTACGAAACAGTTAGGTTCCACTGGCATAGAACACATACAGGTTGGACAGAACTTGTATTAAGGCAAGCACACCTCACTGATGGTAATCGTGAATTTGCTACAGCAATAGCAGACCAAGGAATAGTATTGTACAATAAAAGACAAACGGAGTATTTTCAGCTTATGTTAAGAACATACATGGATGAGTTGAGACAAATCCGTAAGATGACTAACCTGTATTCAACTATGGGTTGGAAAGAAAAGAATACGGCATTTGTCTTAGGTAACACATTAATTAGGCGTGATGCCAATGGTGTCGTTAATGAAGAAGTAATTAATCTAGCATCTACAGTACAGAGACAAGGTGCAGAATTATATAATATAAAAGGTTCAGCAGAAGAATGGTCTGCGTTAACTCAGATCCTAGAGAAAGGACACTTACATGCACACATGTTTGTCTTAGGTGTGGGATTATCTGCACCACTCTACAACTTTACTGGACTAAAGGGTTTGACTGTGTCTCTCTACGGCCCTACCGGAGGTGGTAAAACACTCGCACAGTATTGGGCACAGTCAATCTATGGTAATCCTGACAAGCTACATTTTGCGGCTAAGTATACGCAGAACAGTTTGTTTTCTAGGTTAGGTACATATGCAAACCTACCTTTAACTATAGATGAAGTTACTATGATGAACGATAAAGAGGTCGGTGACTTCTGTTATTGGGTGTCACAAGGTAGAGATAAAGCAAGACTTAATCGTAATGCTGAAGAACGTGATGCTAAGACATGGGCAACACCTGTTATAGTATCTACCAACAAGTCTCTACAAAGTAAACTGATTGCGTCCGGACTAGATACAGATGCACAGATGGCTAGGATGTTAGAGATAACTGTACCTGCCACACCATTATTTACTAGAGATACTAATGTTGGTAAGAGAATATATGAATCTATTCATTCTCATTATGGTCATGTAGGTCGTACCTATCTAAGAAATTTAGTTGAGATGGGTGAAGAAGGTATACAATCAGCCATTGCAGAAGCATCATCAACCTTCCGTGCTAGATATAAAGCACAGTTCTCAGGTCAAGAAAGATACTGGGAGCAGTCTATTATATTAGCTGACTTAGGTATGAAGCTAGCTGATGAATGGGGATTGATACAGTTTGATTATAGGAAAGCTACTGAATGGATTCTATCTCAGATTGGTGCTATCCGTAGAACAGTTAAAGAAAACCAGTTTGATTCATTTGATTTAATAGCTGAGTACATGGCAGACTTTGCAGAAGCACAAGTAACTGTAATGCACACAGCAGGACAGAAACCTGCACCTGACTTTAGTCGTATGCCTAGAAATGATATTCGTGTACGTCTTGATGTGTATCGTAAATCAGCGGCAGACCCATTTGATAAAGGTACAATGATGTTAGACCGTACCCACTTCCGTAAATGGTTGTCTGTTCGAGGAGCTGACTACAAATCACTCAAAGAAGAACTTGCTCTTGAGAGTGCAATAGCTACTCCTAAGTCTGAGAAAGCATCTATGGGTAAAGATACACCTGTTAAGTTAGCACAAACTTATGTAATGGGACTCAACCTAATACATCCAAGATTCCAAAACTTATTGGAGAATGCTGACACAGCCGCTGATGATCTGACTTACGGACAATTTTCTATGGTGAAGTGATGTTACTAGAAGCAGCAACCGCAATGATATGTATGGCTCATGCTATATATTTCGAAGCTAGGTCTGAATCTACTGCCGCACAAATGGCTGTTGGTCATGTAATACTTAATAGAGTAGATGACCCTAGGTATCCTGACAATGTATGTGATGTTGTTACTGAAGGTATGAGGCATGAGTCTGGTCAAATGAAGAAACATAAGTGCCAGTTTAGTTTTTACTGTGATGGAAAACCCGAGAATATATATGAAGAATATGCCTATTCTAAGGCAGAAGCGTTAGCTTTTGCAGTGGTATCTAACCATCAAGTATATGATTTAACTGATGGTGCTACGCATTATCATGCTGATTATGTTAGTCCTACATGGGCAAAGAGGTTTAGTCTAACCACTTGTATAGATAGACACTGCTTCTATAGGGATGGTTACTTTAAATCCTCAGGGTCAATACCATAGATTTCCATTAACTCATCTAGTTCAGACCTGATGTTTCTAGGCGCATATTTCTTGTACCTTAGAAGTGTTGGTTTCTTAGCTGCATTGTATGAACGATTAGCAGACCTAACAAATCCTTTAAACTCAAACTCTGTACCTCTGTGTGTACGGTTATGTTCATTAACCATCTGCACAATACGTTGTGCTTCTTGTATATCACCATTTAGTTTAGCTTTTACATATGCCTGAGTGTACTTCATCTTCATTGATTTTACATAAGCATCTGAGAACTTACTGATACGAACTAAATCATTTTGTAATGTTGCTACAGCAGGATAGAAACCTAACATTCGGAATATAGCTGTAGAGATAGGCACATCATTAGAGATAACATTACCTTTGGAATTACTAATTCTTCCATCACTTAGATATGTATAACCATCTGCTACACCTCGTAGTGCAGCAATAGGATTATCACGAAGAATATCTACGAACCTAGTCGTATCATCTTTTAGTCCTACTGTTTCAGCCCCGTAACTTACAAGCCTACCAGTTGTAAACAAACCCTCCTGCATTGCATTATAGACTGGCCCGAAGAAGTTTTCTACTTCACGCCATGGGTCTGAACCTTCTTTAAATGCTCCAGTCAACGGAACTAAATCACCAAAACCAAGTCTTGTAGAAATTGTGGCACCAGTAAATCTATCCATTAAACCTCTCATTACATACGGTGAAGATCCGGGTAGAAGGGAATCAGATAACTTAGCAAGTTCTTTCTCTATGCTTCCCATCTTAATACCAAACTTCTGAGCAAGTGTATCAACTAAGTCCATCAAGTCGTCAGCAAATGGTATCCCTTTAACACCAGATGCTAGTAGAAGTAGACCTAAGAAGTATAATCTTCCTTTGTAATTCATACCTTTCATCAGTTCGACACTGATAATAACAAACTGTTTATATATAAATATGTATTGAGCTACGTTACCTCTGGCCATTTCAGGTCTGTTGTACATAGCGTATTCACCTTGAGAGGTATTAACAGCCTTACGTCCAAACTCTTGTGCTCTTTCTTGTGCTTCTTGTTGCGTTGCACCTGATGCTAATTGACGGTCTCGCTCTAATCTATATGCAGCAAGGTAGGTAGTTCTACGGTTTAACTGCTCAGTAAGAGAGAACATAAACATCCACCCTTTAATAACCGAAGCAGTTTGATTACTGTTTACTCCCCCTCTAGCTGTACCAACTAGTGCATTAAATTGAGCAGCTTGAAGAACACCTTGTCCTGTAGCTTCAAACAAAGCATCAGCTTCATCTTGGCTTAGACCATGTTTCTCTTGTAGTTGTGCAGAGTTTTCACCATTAGCTACTTCATTTACATAAGCAAACTCAGCTAGTTTATAGTTCTTCATATTAGAAGCGGCACGAATCATTCCTGCACCTGATGCACTGAAACCAAATCCACCACCATAACCACGCTTTGGATTATAAGTAGCTAGATATGGTACAGAATGAGTTACCATAGATACTGCATTAATTGCAGCGGTAGCAAATGAACCACCTAATTGGAATAATACTGCAACTAGTTTAAACCTAGAGCCAACTTCACCTGATAATATATCCTCAGTAGACTGATCAATGTTAGCTGCATCAGTAAACCAAGCAAGAGTTCTCTTAGCTTGCTCTCTGTAATACTCACCTCTACCTTCAGTCTTAGCTTTTTTAACTTTTCTAGTTCCATCGTTGTTTTCAGAACCATAAAGATTAACAGTTTTGTTTGCACCTACATCAGCGGAGTATTGATACATAGAAGCATAGCTATCATATTCTTGACGAGCAGTTTTAATTCTTTCAGGATTACCTTGTCTTTCTGCTCTAAGCATAGCTTCTTCAAGTCGATTAAGCTTTTCAGGATTACCTCTCCACATAGAGTTATCAAGCATAATTCTATTTAACTTATGTCTATAGAATGTTTTACCTGCTAGATGACCTTGAGTTTCCAAGTGTTCTGATACACTACGAACAACATCAGTATCCCAACCTGCTACACCTGATCTCTGTAGACCTCTCCGTGCTCGTTCACCTTGTCTAGTCAAAGACACAACAATACGTTCACGCTCTTGTGGTGTGATGTTTATATTTAATCTGGATAGAACATCAACAAATTCTGATAAATTTACTGAGTGTGTAATAGGTGGTGACTGTCTTGCTGCACTATATTCAGCAGCAAACTTAACTTTAACTTCTTCTCCATTAGCATTTAGTACAGTAAAGTCAGCATCACCGAATGCTTCATCTATATTCTGTTGGATTTCTGCGGCTTCTGCACGACTATTAGATTGGAAGTAAGGCATTGAACTCTTGTATGCCTCATCCATTTCAACTGCTTTACCATTAGAATCATAAGCCTTAACCATGATTTGGAATTTACCACGTCTAGTAAATGGTACATACGCCCCCATGATTGTTCGCTTAGCTAAGAACTCTGCATTAGCATTCTTAACATCTAGTAAGTAAATGTTTTGTATAGCGTTGGTTATGTTATAAGCCTGTTTCTCTCGTAGACCTAAAGCATTTAATCTTTCTAATCCTGCAATAATATCTTGGTATTGCTCACCTTGGAAGTCAGCAGTATTATCTGTGCCTGCTTTCCAGTCGTTTAGTTTTGATTCATTGTGCATTGCACGATTGATAGCTGCTATAAAGGTTCTAGCTTTTGCTACAGATTCTTCTTTGTATTTTAATCCTGCGCCTTCTTGGACTGCACCTTCTTTATAAAGGTTAGAGTATTCTTCAATAACTCTACGCAGTGTTTGTATTTCTACAGTAGTAGGAGCATTACCTGATGAACCAACTACATCTTTAAATGTTTCTAGCGCTTCATTCTTTTGATCAAGTGCAGCACCTAGGTTAGCTTCAAGCACATCCAGCGCAGATTGGTTTACTGCATTACGTTGTTCAGTATAGATACGCCATACATTTTCTGTAATTGGAAAGTCAGGCTTATATGGTAGTGGTTGTGAGTTTTCCTTACCGTCAATTAAATCTAGAGTAACTTGAAAACCATCTAAAAATTCTTGTTGTGTTACTTCACCAGCAGCTTTGATTCTTTCAAAAGCATTACTATCAATAACTACATTACCATTTGCATCAGCCACTGCTAGGTTAGGCATGTCTCTAATCATTTGGTCGTTAACAGCTTTACCTTTATATAAAGCAGCATAAGCTAACAACTCACCTGCTTGTTGTAGTTCTTCTACAGTAGGCCCTTTAGCTACACCAAACCAACTAGGCGTATGTGAGTAGGCAGTCATCTTCTCATACTCAGCATGAAGTCGTTTAACTCTAGCTGATTGAGCTTGGAATATTTTAAATATTTTAGATAAGCCTTCGTTACGAGTGGCTACGTTATCTAATGTTTGTACATTTTCTAAGGCTTCACCTAACCAGTTTGCTGCTGCGTTGGTGTTGTTTATATTTTTAGCATTCTTAACTAGGTTCTTTACTCCTTCAAATGATCCGTATGGGCCAGCTTTCTTGTTCATTCCATACATAGAAAACAATGTAGAAGCTAGATCAGCTCGATCATTCTCAAGACTAAAGCGTCCATACAAGCTCTCCTGTGATAGTCGTTTAAGGTTTTTGCTTAGCTGTAGACCTGATACTGTACCACTACCACCTGACCGTAAGTTTCTACGCGTTTGACTTAGTAGGTACCGGGCGAGGTCATCTTCAAATGTCATACCAATTCTATTTAAGAAGTTTTTTACAGCTGCCCAGAACCTAGCAACAACACTAGTATCTAGATAAGCTGCAGAATCAGCCATTGCTTCTTCGACTGCTTCTTGTAGTCCCATACCTGCTTCCATTTTCCTGTCAGCAACTGCACGGATATGTCCATCTGTTTTATATATTTCTCTGAAGATAGCATTAAGTCTAGAATCAGGCATGAATGCTCTGAATCCAAAGTGACCTAAGGCTTCGTGAGCTATAACAAGACGTACAGATTGTTCACTCTTAGCATAGTCACTAAAGATAATAATCTGATCACCTACTGAAAAACCTACAGCAGGAGTGGTAGTAAAGTCAGCTCTACTTTTTACTGCTCTTTCAAATAACTTAGGATTAGTCTGTCGTAGTTCTTCTACATTTGATACCACTGTAACTGTAGGTTTAACTTTAAGTTTCTTAAGAACCTGAGCTACAATAATTTTAATCTTACCTTTTGGTACAGGATTACCAACAGGTGAGCCATCTGCTCTAAAGAAGTTACCTTCTGAATCATCAAATGATGAGAACAGTTGCTCATCAGATAAACTACGATTGTCTACTGCTTGTTCGTTTTGCCTAGCTATTTCTTCTAGTTGTTCTTTCTCACGTTCAGCAGCTTTAAGTCTTGCTGCTCTTTGTTGTGTGTTACGTTCTTTTAATTCTGCTTGAGTAAACTCTTTAGTAGTTGGTATTAGCCTACCCTCACCAGAATTTACTAGTTTAATCTCTCCATTTTCATTGAAGTAATCCTTAATCTTAGGCCCTCTAGCCATACGATATTCAGGATCTGCCTTAGCAAACAACTCATTAAGACGTGTAATTTCTTTAGAGTTCTTACGTTTGATTTGATTTATTGCTAGGTCACGAATCTGTAAGTCAATTTGTTTTTCTATTTCTTGGCTTGCAAACAACCTAACACGCTCTGGAGTATCTTCTTCCATCGCGGCTGTATCTTGTACTTCAGCTTGGCTAGCTTCTGCTATAGGTTCTGCAACAACTTCTGCTTGTTTTGCTTTATACCATTTAGGCATAGCTCTCATAGGAGCTTCAATAGAATCTAATAGATTACGTTGTGCAGCAAAAGTTACCCATGGTTTAGATTTACCACGGAAAGTTCCTGTAAGTCTGTCGTTTAGGTTTGCACCAGCTACGAAAGCTTGGTCAATAGCACTCCATTGTCTAGCACTAAACTCTGTATTTTGTATATAAGCTAATGCTCTTTCACGAATACTAGGCTGTCCACCTGCAGTTTTCTTACCAAGGTTTGAGTCTGTATTGAAGAAAGCATAATCTAAAATAGTCTCAGCAGCATAGTCAAACGTGGCCGAATCAGTAGCTGTCTCAAGAAATGTTACAGCTTCTTCTAATTCTTGCAGTGGAGTAAGCTCCATTTCACCACGAGCTTTATCATATATGTCTTTTGTTTGTTCATATGTAACAGCACCACTTGACACTAAGTTCTCAAATGCTTGTCTTGAAGCTACCGGGAGATCATCAAGAGGTATATCTGTAACCGCCATATCTTCCCAAGCTTCATAAGGTGAAGCATAAGCAGTATCATCTACACTAGTGACTTCTTGCCTATCCTGTTCCCTTGTTTGTTGTGTTTGATCTGTTGGTTGCGCAGCCCGTCTGTCAGCCCTTTCGATAGTTGCGTCCGTGATTTGTTCTTGGCGAGCAACCTCGCTAACCGGCGTCTTTCGGAGTCGCTCGGCTTTCCTAGCCGTTGTGGTAACTGGGCGTTCTTGGGTGTCTCCTTCTTGAACTCCTTCGCTAGGTCTGGCCTGTTGGCTTCCATCCACTTCTTCTGTGCTTCGCTCTTGTACGGCATCTCCCCTCCTTAGGTTAGCTGCTGCAGGCTCATCAAAAGGTAATGGCAGTTGGCCAGCTTGCTCAAGCTCAGCGGCAGTAGGTTGTTGTATTTCGGCAACAGGTTGTGACCTTTCGGCCACACGTTGACGTAGTCGTCTTTCACCATATGGTATGGCAAATCCCGGCAAACTTGGCTGAATTGGTTGTCTTACAGCAGGAACTGTAGGCATTCTTAGCTGAGCATTTTCATCAGCTAGCCTTTCATTATCAGCTAGAATCTGTTCAACTCTAGCGGTTTCTAGTTCTTGTACCTGTTGTCTTAGTCTTTGTTGTAGAGCCTCATCAAACTGACGCTGACGCTCAGCTCTAGTTCTTTCTTGTTCAGCTTCTAGTTTAGCTTGCTCAGCTTCTAGTCTAGCCTGTTCAGATTCTTGTTTTAATACATTCTCACGAATTGTAGCAGCTTGTAACATCTGCTGACCCATAGCAGTTTCTTGTGCTTCAGGCTGTTGAGCAGTCTGTTTAACTGCAGAAATAGTTGGATCTTCTAATGGAAGTTCTAGTTGTTGAGCATTAGTAGTCTGTGCTGTATTATTAAGAGCTTCTTCTACTGAGTTATTAGTACCAGTAGGTTCCATTCTAGATTGAATTTCAGTAGCTGTGGTTGGTTCATCCCCAAAAACATTTAGTAGTCCTTGTTGTCCTGACTGAGCAGCAGGAATAACAGGAGCATTTACCTGTACAGGAATATCTGCGGCAGTTCCTTGTCTTGTTTCTTGTCCAGCTACAAAATCAGGTTGTTGACCCACTTGTGTAACAGGAGGTATAGGGGCAGGAAGTTGCCCTCTAGAAGGAGCAGGGAGCGCAACAGGAGAGGGAGGAGCTTCCGGCCCTAACACCTGACCTTCTAGAGGACTAGGATTCGGGTTCTCTGGATCTATAGGAACTAGAGCATTACCCGGTTCTGGATTGTCATCTGTTTTAAGAAGATTAGTTGGTTCCCCTCTTTTAAGATTGGCTAGTGAACCTATTGGGCCACCTACTGCAAAGCCTGCAGCAAATGCGTTGATTAACCTTTTACCAATTTCTGCGTCTCCAAACTGATTCGTAGCAGCTAAGAGAATACTCTCTTGCCCTAGTTCAGTAAGACCTTCTAGTGTACCACCAACAGCGAAGCCTTTACCTGCTCGCTTAGCAATACCACCTCTAGCCATACCAGCTGGAGATAACGCAGAATTTGGCAAGCCTAAGATTCTACCTGCTAAAATAAACTCTGGAAGTGTTTCTAGTGCAGCATAAGGTATAGCACCTAGTAGTGCTGTGCCTCTATCACCTACACCTGTGTCTCGTACTTCACCATAAATATCTGATACACCTAAAGCGTATGAACCACCAAGATTACCTAGGAATCCGCCACCTACTAGTGCCTGATTTCGGCCACCTTTTGCGGCTGTTTTTGCTCCTGATAATACTGCATCGTCTATTTGTGACCTAATTGCGGCAGTGTTTCTTTTAAGAACTGCTTGTCCTGCAGGATTAACAATAAAAGCTTTAGGGTTTTTAATCTGAGCAGCACCTGTAAGTCCTGCAACTTCACGAAGGAGTTTTCTCTCACCATTAGTAAGAGCTTGTCCTTTCATATATTTCTTAGCGGCGGCAAGAACACTTTGTTTAAAAGTTTCTTTACCCATAAATGCCATGATACCACCACCTACTGCAGTAAATGGATTAGCACCACCACCTGCTACAGCACCTGCGCCTGCACCTGCAAGCGTAGTAACAATAGATTCGATAAGCATTGGCCCTTGCTGAGCAAGGTTAGCTACAAACCAATCGATTGCACCATGGGATTTATCATCGCCAAACTCAATACTAGTAAATTCACGTTGATATGGTTGATTGTAATAAAGTTCTGAGACAGCATCGTTTACCCATTCTTGACCTGTGTCTTCAGCACCAAGAAATTGCATACCTCGACCAGCTAGTAGTTTTAGATTACTACCACCTATCTCAAAGTTACGAGCCATCAACTGACCAAGACCGGGGTCGTTAATATTTTTTATGTATTCGTTGTAATTTTGTGGTGAAACTTCTTGCCAGTCAAAACCAGCAGGAGCTTCTTTCCTAGACTCTTTAACAAATGGTACTGAATCTAGTGCTGATTGTGAATCATCAGCATCAAACAATGCACCATTAACAAACATCTTGTTAGTTGAAGGACTATATAGAACTGACGGGCCAGTACCTTGTGGTGGCTTAAGATCAGGTACACCAAGATTAGCATTCTCTAATGCAAGTTCTCCTAAGGCTGCTGTGTCTGCTAAATTATTATTAAGTGATGATAGACCACTGCTAGGCGTAGGGTCATACGGATTCCCTATTGGGTTTATGTCCATTGCATTAAGCGGTGCGCCTAATGAAAGTCCCGCCTTTGCCATCTATTTCTCCAATACTTCTTTAACTGCATCACCTTCTGCATACGCATTACCACTCAGCAAAGCTGTTGCTTCTCCCATTGAAAGTTTTTTCAATCCCGGTCTGTATTCTTTCTCATCAGAGTTTGGTTTAGTATATTCCATCATAGGATCAAACAAGTATATTTCACCACCTTTTTGTACAATACCTTTTCCTGAACCATCACCGATAGCTTTAAATTCTGCACCTACTTGTTTAAGTGTTTCAAGCATATTTGCTGCTCTAGCTTTAAACTTCTCGATAGTTAGCTCATTGAGCATCTTGACTTGTTCCATATTAACATCAAGTGATTGATCAAATAGTTTAGAACTTCGCTCACTTGCTGCTGCTTTAACAGTTTCTCTATAACTAGAATCAAACTGAAGTTGAGCTAGGTGTCCAACATCTCGTTGGCTTACACCTTCAGAAATGGTTTCTCCATCCATCATAATATTAAACAATCCGTCTGAACGAGGTACAACTCTTACATCTCTGCCTGAGTACATAGACCAAACTTGAGATAATCTGTTTGTATTATTACCAAACCTTAAATCATTAAGACCCTGCATACCTTGTAGATATACCATACTATTGTCTAATTTGGTAACTGCATCTCTAGAAGCTAGTGCATTACTATATGCCTGCTCGGCTAAACTTTTATACTCAAAGTATTTATCCATTGAGCCTGATACTCTGTATATCTCAGCAAGACGTTGGTAATCTGCAACTTGTCTGTTAACTAGGTTAAATGCTCTAACAGCTTCTTCTCTAGTTTTTTGAGCTTGTTGCATATCAAACCCAACTTTAGAAGGATTTTCAATATAGATAGCTGGAGAGTTAACTTCTCCTGCTTTTTCTACATCTCCATTAGTAATGTTAGAATCATTAGGTGTAACTACTTCGGTACCTACTACTTCTAACGAACTTACATTCTCACTAGCTACTGCTGTGTTTGTAGTATTATCAGACTTAGCTTCATCAGCAAAAAATTTATCTGCTTTACCTTTTTCTATATCGTTAGTTATAGCACCTTCTATAAGAGTGCTGGTATCTACACCTGCATTTGTAGTTTTAGTATCGTCTGTTACAACTCCTGCTACTTTGTTGTCAGTAGTAAGATTAGCTGTTTCAACATTATCTTGTTTAACTACAGGGCCAAATTGAGATACCATGCTGTTATAAACTTCAATAACAGCTCGGTTATAATCTACGTTTGTTAGGTTTCCATCATTAGCTGAGCTAGGTTGACCGTTTTTCTTAACAGTTTCCATACCACCTTGATAACCTGCAGCAAGCAAGTTCTTAGGTACACCAATATACTCACCGTATTTTAAGTACATTAGACCAGCCATAGTTTGCATCTGTGCAGACTTTGGATTAAGTCGTCTAGCTATATCTACTACTCTAGGTGATATATTATATTTTTCAATATTAGCAGGGTTTGTGTACCATGCTTTCATCTGATCAAAAGTACCGGGCATAACCTGCATAGCACCTTGTGCGCCTGCTCCAGCGTCAGATAAATTTCTACCAAAATTGGATTCTACTCCAAGAACAGATAGAGCCATGAATTTATCAAGACCTAATAGGTCTGACATCTGACTAACATCCACAGAAGTAGATGTAGATAAACCGTCAGTTAAACTGTTAAGTGTATTAGCTATTAATGTATTAGCTTTTTCTTCAGATTCTTCGTTAATTTTTATTTCTTTACGAGCAGGTGCATCTGCAATAAATGTTTTATGAAACCCGATTGGGTCTGCCGCTGCTCCTGTTAGTTCATTTGGGTTTTGCTCAAAGTACCTTCTTGCTTCATCTGATTGAAACCAATCGAGTGCTGATTTACTATCTTTTCGTTTTGCTACTTCATCAGGACTATCAGTAAGCCAACCCCATGCTCTACCAGCAGGAGAACCTGCAAGCATATCTCCATAACCCGTAGCGATACGAGTTTGGATGCTACTCATAATACCTTGAAAATTACCATCGGCAAATAACTTATCTATTGATTGTATAAACTGAGAAGATTCTGGGTCTATTTGAGTAATGTCAGGTGTTTTACTTACACCTATCTTAGACATATCTCGGTCAGCATCAGCATCAAAATTAGGTAGGACTAGTGTAGATGGAATATTTGTTTCTTGGTTATCAATAACAGTTTGGTCATCACCAACAATAGATTCTTCAGTAATATTCTCCTCTACCTTTGGAACATCAATAGGTTTTACTACTTCTGGTTCTACTTTTTTAGGTGGCTCAATAAATAACTGGTCTGAGCCAAACTTTGAAGAATCAAGATTAGGTGTCTCACGCAGATTAACACCAAGGTTCATTTGGTTTGGAGCATAGTTTTTTAGGTTCAGACGATCTTGTTCAGCCCTCTGCAGTGCCTGAAGTTTCAGTTGATTCTCAGCACCTCTTTGAAAAGCTTGAGGGTCTGTGCCAAGTGCTGTTCCTAAAAATGATCCAAAGCTTGCCATGATTCCTCCCTACCCGAATGCTGTATTACCATTAAGATTTAAACCACCTATAGGTGCTTCACCATCTTTTTTAGTTTTCTTTAGTTTTTCCTCATCTTCTTTAGAATTACCTGAAGCAGTATTAAGGCCACCAAAGAACTCGGCAATATTTTCACGTTTCTTATCTTGTTGTGATCGTAGACCACTATAAGTATTTGCTAGACCTGCTAAAGCATTTGCATAACTAGCATCTCCTGAAGGAATCATACCATAACCTGTTGTCAAAGCTTGGTTCTGTGCAGTCATACCTTTTTGGAAACCTGAGTCATAAGCAGATTGAACATTTCTACCACTATCTAAAGCAGCACGTCTTTCTTCTGCAGCACTCATACCAGTATTTCTAAAGCTTGTTAACCCAGCTGTACGTCTGTACTCTCGTAGTTTACGTTCTTGGTCTGTAGCAGCTTTGTTTGCTGACTGAAGTCCAAAATATTCTGGAGAGAAGTAGCCTGCTTGTACAAGGAACTGTTTAGAAGCATCCATCTTAGCATTAAATGCAGCCTCATTGTTTTGTTTAAGGTCTGCAAGTTCTGCTTTATATTCTTCTAGAACTTGTTGTTCTTCTGCTGACAGTTCTGGCATTGATCCCGGAGGAACCAAAGTTGTAGCCAACAACTGACCACCTGCTTGTAGTGTTAGGTTAGCAAGGGTATCTGGATTAGTAATCTTATCAGCTATCTTAGATGGAACTGATGCCATTTTTTCCATAAATGTTTGTTTACCAGCTTCACCTACAACTGCATCTGTTGAAGTATTAAGAACTTGATCTCCACCTAGATTACCGCCAGTTGGATTACCATCGACGCCAGTAGTTAATGTGCTAGTGTCAGTTGCAGTATTTGCTCCGCTGAAGTTAGTACCAAGGGTTCTATCGGCAGTAGCACTAATACCACCTTGTGGTGTACCAAATGTGCCAGCGCTAGCAGAACGGTATCCACCGAATGCGCCACCAAGAGCACCTCCAATAGCACCTGCTTTTACACTAGTACCTGTGACTTTTGCTGTTATTGCGCCAAGTCCTGCGCCTACAATAGCTGAACTTACAACAGCTCCAGCTGTACTAGTCATAGCTGCTGCAACACTTGCACTAACAAGCGAAGATGCTGCGATTGAACTTGCGATAGCCGGAGCTGCTACAGGTATAATTACCATAGCTGCTACAGCGATAACTTTCTTAACTCCTCCACCATGCTCTATGAGCTGTGTAGGATATATTGGAGTAGTACCAGCTGCAGGGCCAACTGAAACTACTAGTGGGTTTATAGTTTGCATAATTAGACCTCCGTTAAATCCTGTCGTAGTTGAACATACTTCTTTTCAAAACCTTGCGGTGTTAAAATTCTTTCCATGGCTGGGTGTACTGAACATTCTATTTGTTTTACACCGCAGATTTTTGCCCAACTACAAACATCTTTCCAATGTTGTTGTATCAGGTTTTTTAAATCTTTACCACCTAAAGCTACAACGTTCATCGCTGTAAATCTAGGGTACGTTACAAGTTCCAACACAATAACTAACTTAACAGTTGGAACTTCAGTTTCATCGTTTTTAGCAACGATTGTAAATACCTCACCTTTCATGGCTCTGGTATATAAATCCTCTACAAGCATTTCGCCGTGCATCGCACGTTTAATACACTCGTCAAGAAGTGGCACACACTGACCCCAGTATTTATCTATCAATTCTTTTGTTGATAGAAGTTGAGCTTCATACTTAAGCTCTGGAGTTTGTATTGTTTCTTTTTCCACTACTTGTAAACTCATGCTTTATCCTTTTCAGCTTGTAACATTTTATCAAAAAAATCTGTACCTTTCTTTTTGACAACATCTTTAGGGATAACATACTCACCACCTTCAACTTCAATCTCACCGCCGCCTTTCATTTTTACACGAACACCGCCTTGATCATGAGATGGGCCATTAACCATTCCACCAAATTCCATTTCTTGAACTGGTGGTTGTGGCATAGGAGCTTGTCCTCCTTCTATCTGCACATCAGCTTCCATAGACTTACCTGCTGCAATAATTGCCATAACAAGTCCTTGGTCAAATTGTGCAGGAAGATCAGCTTCTGTAGCAATCCCCCTAGAAATAGCCATCTGTCTAATTTGTGGGTACATTTCAGGATTCTGCATTACAGTTTTAGCTAGCTGAATAATTGTATTTAATTCATTAGCGTCTAATTCTCCTGATTGAATACCTGCCTCAATACCTGCTCTTATCCTTGCTACCGCTTCTGGGTTTTGGGACATTATTTCATTAACTTGCATATCCAACATTTGAGGATTTACTGCAGCACCTTGCTGAGGTTGTACACCTGCAGGACGCATAGGCATTCCGCCCGGCCCTACCATTCCACCTTCTTCATAAGTTGGTTGCATTCTAAAATCCAAAGCTGCATAGTTTGGATCTTGTGCAACAGTGCCTGTTTGGATTGGTCTTATAGCACCTGAAGCAACTCCTGCTGCAGGCATGTCAATTAAACTTTGAATCGCCGGAGGCAAATCCAAAGAAGTTGACGAAGGAACAGCACCCATAGCTCCAACTACACCACCACCGACTTGGTCGGATGCAGTTGCGCTAGCAGTATCCATTCCAACATTCGTATCATTGGTATAGTTAGCCATAACTCTATTCTCCTTTTATTTGTCTAATAAGTGCATTTAACACAGCTCTAGTTAATGCTAAATCATTAGCTAAAGTTTGTACGTCTGTAATAAGTTTACCATAATCATCAAGACCTGCCACCTCTTGACTACTAATTGTAAACCCAGCGCCTTTTGCACTTACTTGTTTCATGTCTTGTTCAGACATTTCCTTAATGGTAACTTGACCACGAGTAATAGCTTTACTCTGTAGGTCAGATTCACCACGAAGTCCTGTTAATAGTTCTACATTTTCTTTTACAGAACTAATCAAAATACTTTGCCAGTCAGTTATACCCCCTTGTGGCACTGCTGGAATTGCTGTAAACCTTGCCATATTATACCGCCCTTAATCCGTAAGGTGTTTCACCAAAATGAATTGCTCGTATTCTAGACGAACCAGATACACCTACTTCGAATGTATCCGATCTGTAGCCAGTAGGCAATCTAAATATATCAGATGATGACACAGTTGCTTGAAATATAAGAACTTTATCCGCAAACAACTTAAATGTTACAGGTAAAACTCCAGATAAATCTTTTAAATTACGGGTTTGTCCGTCTCCATTTACAGGAAAACTATTCATAGGAGCTAAATTTGATACCCTAACACCAGCATCTAAATAGTCTGTTGGCCCATTTATACAACCAAGTTGGATTGATTTAGCCCATATACCGTTATTAAAAGCAGACACAGTTCCGTTATAATTTTGTATATTTTCTGCTTCAGCATCTGGTGTTTCAAAATCTGCTATAACTCTAGCTGCACCTAAGTTAATATAATCTTTAGTTACTAGTGTTTTAGATTTCCATTCTAACGGAGATAAAACTTCAGTAGGAGAATCCCACTCAAAAATATGACCAAGATTACCTCCAGTATAAAACATGGTACCAGCTTCTGGATCAGTAAATGCAGCAGTAAAAGTGTATTGAATGTTTACAAAAAACCCACCTACTTTATCATCTCGTTCAAATATAAATGATCCATTACTATGGGAGCCAAAATATTTACCATTATAAAAATGACCTACAAGAGTAGAAGGATCTAGTTCTTCATCCCATGTATCCCAATCATGAACAAATTTAGTAATTAAATCTATACCAGTTGATGGTGAAAATACTGCAAGTCCACCATGAGTAGCCCATACAATACCATAACCCATATTAACAACAGATCGTTTTGATAGACATGGATATAAAGTATCAATACGCGAACTAACCATAGTAGCCGGATCGTTACCAGATACTTGATATGGATATTCTTTTGTTAGAACTGTAACATAACCTGCATTTGGTTGGATAGCTACAATATCAGATTCAAAAGTCATACGATATTTTTCAGGCCAAGCATGTGGTTTATCAGGAAATGAAAAACAAAGTTGGTTATCAAAAAACCCTACAAGAATATTATTATGCCCCGCTTTAAGTCCTTGCATGTTTGCAGGAGGTGGATCGTAATCTTCAGAAGGAACTACAAAACTAAGTCCTGAAACTGAAAAATCGTCAGTAAAATTATAACTACCATCACCCCAATACCTAGCTGTGTTACTAACAGATTCTGAAACATCGTGAAACAAAGTGCCAGATGTATCTGCAGTTTCTCCTACATCTGTAGTATTTTGAGTATAGCTAAATGCGTATTCATCAACTACTGCTGTAACTATACCATCTGTAATGTTAAAAGATGATTGTCCTGTAAGACCACTAATTTTAAATCTATCACCTTTAATAAAATTATGTGGATGAGCTAATGTTACAGTTGACACATTAGATGTACGTTTAACTTTTGCTGTAGCTGTAGGATACCATAATGTAGCTAATCTAAAATAATCTGTAACAGAAGCAGAAACTACGCTTCGATAAACTCTAACACCTCTAATAAAATTTTGACCTGAAGGAGCAGTAGTAGGTATTGAGCCTACTGTACTTGTCTGACCTTCTTTAACATATGTTTCATTAGAAGGTAGACTTGGAATAGATTCTTCACCCCATGGTGTCATCCATGTATATATGTAAGTTCTAATCTGTGTGTTACCTGCAAGATCAGCTCTACCTGTAGTGTTTCCTGTTTTAGCTACTTGATCACCGGGACTAAAGTATTGAAAGTCTGTAGCATTAAGAACAGTAACTTCTACATTAGTAGCATTAAATGATTTAGCTTCATCAGAAGTCCCAAAGTCTCTGACACTAACTATATTACCAGAAGTTAAGTTATGGTTTCCTGATCCATAAAACGTAGCTGTGTTTCCTGAGTCACGCTCATAATGAGTTGCACTTACCACAGAAAAAGATGTTGCTGTATTAGTAGGAGCTACATCAGGTAACGGAAGACCTAACTCATAATAACCATTGTTAACAGGGTAAGGCTCTGACCCATTAGTAGCTAGCTCATAGTTAGATACTTTAGGTACACCATCTCCTGAATAATAAAACCGTTGCTCCTCGTCTTCAGAAGAAGAAGCAAAAGCAATATCTACATCATTAGTAAAAGACAACCATACTAAAGCATTAGTAGATGGATTTCGTAAAGCATGTAAAGTTTTTATTGTAGAACCTGAACGTTCTGTATTATCAACAACCTTAGGGGTACGGTATGGCAACAAGTCACCTGAATACAACTTTACATTAAAAGCTTTTTGTGCTGCTCCATCTGGTAGAAGTTCTGAAGAAATCTTCGGAGCTTCACCTAAAAACTTTATTAACTTTACTGATGCCATTACACCATCTCCAATGATTGAGCTAGTGTTTCATTATTTCTTCTAGTCCAACCTTTTCCAAATGTATCAAATGTTTTAAGGTTTTCATAGAACTCTTGTCTATTTTTGTGCATATTATTTAAAATTACATGTACGTCAGCTTCAAAAACTTTTGCTAAAGTATTAGGCCCTATAGCACCATCAGGGTAAGAACCTACAATACGTTGTAGTGCCTTTGACGCTCTTGATGGCCCGCTGTTAACAGCCCAGTCAAACACAGACCAATCTACACCAGAGGGTAGTTCATCACCTTTAACTCTGTCCCAATAGTTTTGTTTATATACAGGAGCTACATTTTCAGGTGTAAGACTACGCATCTCGTCTTCACTTACATCACGGCCTAGATAATCTTCATAGACTGCTAATGTCACGCCTAGATTTGTCATACCTCCGGGATCACGAGGATGGTCAACAAAACCGCCTTCGTGCTTAAGAAGCATATCTAAACATGTACTAAAGTTTTCTTTCATTTAGCTAATCCTTTACTTTTTTCATAGCTACGCAAACCCCCAAGACCAAGCATACCTAACAAGACAGTCATCAAACTGTCCATATCAAACGCAGGTAATTCTGGTATCTCTACCCCAGCCCAGCCAGCTCCAAACATTATAATTGGGTTAAGAACAAAATGGTATAACAACGCAGTGGCGCAAATCCAGCCGACAAATGGCCGCCAACCTGCAACAAATAAGCTTCGGTGTTGTGCTTCTGCTTTATTAACTTCTACTTGTGCCATGTTTGCTTCGTGGGCTTGTTTCTCTGCCATCGTAGCAATTTCATGAGCTAACTTGTTTTTAGTATCTTTGTCTTCTACAAATTTATCTAGCAACCCTGTTACAGGGCCAACTAAACTACTTACTAGGTTTAACATTTGAACCTCCTCCTACTTTATTATTAAGATTAGTAAAGCCAAAATAGGCTCCTACTAAAGCTGCTATAGATACATAATAAATATTAGCCATCGATGCTAATAAGTCCGCAGCAGTATCCAAACCAATAAGGCTAGATAGAAAAACACCAGAAGGGTAAACCAACATACCCACCAAAGAAAACCACGCCATTTTGCGCTGACTATCTCTTTTAGCATCTTCATCCTCAAGTCTTTTTCTTTCGAATTCGACTTGCATTTCTGCCCACTCTTGTTCTTCAATAGTGCCATTATTATTTTTATCTACAGAGTCAAACTTCATTTCCCCATCTCCTTAAGAAGCGGATTATCTAAAGCTCGTTCTAGCTTTTTATTAATTCTTTCTTCTAATTGTATAAATTTTTCATCCATATCCATAGTTTTATCTGAAAAATATTCTTTAGCAGCAATTATTTCGTCTTCAACTTTTTCCGTTTTGGTTTCGAAGTGGTCTTTCGCGTCTCGGATGGTTTCTCTGTTTTCACCTTCGACTTGCCTAATACGGTCTTCAACTTGCCCCAAAGCTTTTTCAACTTGGATGACATCGCTTCGTAAATCGTCTTTAATATCTTTTGCATAATCTATTGCCTCATCTAATTTAATCATTGAGGTTTCTAATTGTGCTTCAATAGCACCTGTATCTAAACCAGATAGTTTTTCTTTCATATCCATATAGTCTTTATACATTACAAACCCGCCATACAGCGAACTTACTACTGTTCCTATTGCGATAAGGATTGTTAACCCCTTACCCCCTTTTAATTTCACTCCACCTACATCTAATTCTGCCATTGTAAATCCACCATTTCATTCCATAGATAATCTGACGCTCCTGTATAATACTCAGCATACGGGTTATCGTAATTATTACCACCATCAAGTTGGTAAGAGGTATAAAACTCAGTAGTAGGTATTGTAACTGACCTATACTCATTAAAATTCTTAACAGCTTGAGATTGCTGCATTGTTACTAATCGCACTGTTTCCATGACTGTTGAGTAAGCAACAGAAGTGCTTCTTTTATTTGATGTTTTTGTATTACTAGGCTTTGGTTTTTCGGTGGTTTCTGTATTTTTTCCCCCGGCTTCAGTTCTAGTTTTGTTGCTATCTCCTGAAGACTTTGCGGTTCGAACAGGTTCGGATTCACTAGCCTGCTCCTCTCCAGATTGTGAATCTTCTGCTTGTTCTTGTGTTTCATTGGTATCTCCACTTACAGTCTCAGGCTGCGGCTCCTCCGATGCTGCTACCTCTACCATTGCTGGTTCTGGTTCTGCCATATCTGAAGGGAGTTCTATATCAAAAGACTCTACTTCACTTATAGCAATCTCAAAATCACCTGTAGGTGTGTCCATAACTTCTACTTCAAAAGTAGTTATACCTCCGTCAAAATTTTCTAATTCCATTTCGAATACAGTGCCTGAATCAGCATTATAATCAGAATAATCTATTTCTACAGGTGGGGGTGGGGGTATATACTGAGAATTATAAGCGTACTCAGTAGCTGTTAATATAGTATTCATTTCAACCTGAGTAATAATTTGATTAATTATCTCAGATATATTGTTATATGTTAAATTAAAGAAAGCATCAGAAAAACCGGGGCCAAAGTACCCATTAAAATACCCTGCGTCCATACCATATAACTCTAATGAAGCTGAATCAAAAGCTATACTAGATACATCTTGAGAATAAGAAAAATCCTGAGACCCTATCCAATTCATACTAGTATAGTTATGAGTATAGGTTTCTGTTACAGATCCGTCGTTTAATAATTTTACAGTAACTTTAAACTCATCTTTGCAGTCACCGTTAGTTGCATTACATAAAGGTACATTTGCATTAGAGCCATGTGAAAATACTTTAGCGCCGTAATCTACGCCTGTTTTATTCTGGTAATCTGATAAATCAAAGTCATATGTTTTAGACCCACCACCTACAGTTTGACTGCCAGTGCAAAAATCTGCACTATTAGCCCACGAACAATTAGTTGAAATGTTACTGTTTGTTACAGTAGCTGTATCTATAAGTTGGTCTGTTTTTTCTGTAATAACAGTTACAGTTTCGTATGAAGTTTGGTTAACAGTTTCTTCAACCGTCTCTGTATAAGTATATGTGTATGTAGTCTCTAAAAAATCACCTACCATAACTTCTTCAGTATTAGTAAGTTCAGGTACAACAGTAACCGTTGTAACAGTACCACCATTAGGGCCTACACCACCAACTGTATATTGTTGGTCATATGCACTAGAGGAGGAACAATAAAACAGCAAGACCGCCAAAAATGGAAAGACCTTTTTTATCAACATTACTACCCTCCTGTGGTTTAGTTACTTTTTTCTTTTCTTCTTTTACCTCTTTTACTTTTTCTTTTTGTAAACTTTCTATTGTAGGTGCTTGGTAATCGTTATCTTTCCAAGCTTCTGTAGCTGCTTTACCTATAGTACCAAGATATGGACATGGTGTTCCAGCCATCCACATACCTTCCCAAACACGTTCATCTTGGCAAAGAACAGATACTGCAGCAACTTTCATACCCATCCCATATAAAGAACGAGCAAGTTTTAATCTTTCACAATTTTCGTCTGTAACAGTTTGACCTGTAGCAAAACCAAGTATCTGAGTCTGTACAGCTACTGATGATGCTGACGTACAAACATCTTGGTTGTTAATAACTATAGAAGGTGCTGATGCAGTAGGTGGGGTTTTATCTACAGTAGTAGTGCCTGTGACTGTACTAGAAATAGTATTAGTCTCTGCAAACGCTACATTTGCAAATAACATTAACACTCCGCCAAAGATGACAGAGACTATAAAAAGAAATAGTTTTGCTCCCCAAGTCATCCGACGCATGTAAGTACCTCAATCTAAGTCTTTTTAAGGCAACGACCTGCTTTTTTACACGCAGTTTTAGTTTTACAAGTTGGGCAGTTTTTAAAAATTACTCCGCCTGCTTTGTAAGTCATACCTTTAGACTTTGTTTTTTTATTTTTATTCATTTATCCTCCTATTAATATTGTTGCTAGGATTGACGTTAGTCCTATAATCATAGCGCCAGCCGCTACAATCATAATCTTTTCTAATCGCTCAATACGAAATATAATCATCTCATATCGCTCAGCACAAATCGCTTCATGCTTTAGTAATTCTTGTTCTATCTCTGCTGCTTTAGCCATTACCTAACCTCATTGCGGCTACCACAGCTGCTGTTTGATCTTCTACCTTTACCTCTGGTTCTTCAGGCATCGGTGGTTCTTCTACTATTACACTACCTTCAGGAACAGAATCTGCTGTTCTAATAAATGTTCCATTAGGCAACATATATAAAGGAGTCCTTGTTGTCATTCTTCAACCCAGTTTGTTTTCGACTCATCCCAATAATATCTTTTCCCATCATCAGGATAATCTTTAGGAGCTTTCCAAATACAAGTTTCTTTATCTAAAACCCAACTATTATAAGGTTTTGGTGCAATAAAAGCATCTCTAGCTTCATCATAAGTAAAACCAACACCAGCATAGTTTTTTCTTATTTTTTTATTATAAGACGTTTGTTTCCAAACATCTCTTGTTCCATATAGTTTATTTAAAAAATCTACTCCAGCTTGTTCATTTTTAGCAATATCGTTTGATACGGCTTCAACTCTTAAAACTACATTACCCATTCCTAATTTTGCAAAATGTGCCATTATGCTGTATAACTCCCTGAACCATTAAAGGTTAATATTTTATTTGAACCAGATGTTGCAACTGATGGTGAACCAGTTGTTGTTCCAGAATAATTAGCAGTAGGTACGCTTAATATTATTACACCAGAACCACCATTACCAGATGGGCTACCTGCGTTGTTGTGTGTGTTACCACCCCCACCACCACCAGTATTCGCTGATGCATGATTTCCAGCAGCTTGTCCAGTACCAGCCGCACCACCACCAGAACCGCCAGCGCCACCTGCACTATTGTTAGTGTAAGAAGAACCACCGCCACCTCCAGCATATGTTACAGATGAACCAGTAATTGAAGATGCTGAACCAGCTCCACCAGCGCCACCAGCTGAAGCACTACCATTAGCACCAACAGCACCAGCGCCTCCGCCTCCAGCACCACCGTAATCGGGAGCAGATTGACCACCACCATTACCACCATTATTACCTTGACCAGATGTTCCTGTTCCTCCACTACTTTCAGAACCGCCGCCGCCACCAGAACCACCATTAGTTCCATTTATGTGACCAGCATTGTGGAAAATACCTCCACCGCCTCCACCGAAAGCAGTAAGTGTTGTTAAACCAGAACCAGTAATAGTTGAATTTACTCCTGTATTACCAGCAGACGCATCATAGGCTGTTCCAGTCGCTCCAGCGCCTACAGTAATAGTATACTGTATGCCAGAAGTTAAAGTTACTGAGTTTGTTGTTAACATACCACCAGCACCACCGCCTCCAGCATGTCTGTTACCACCAGAACCACCGCCAGCAATAACTAAAGTATTTATGTTATAAGTAGGAGGTGCTGGATTATCTTCTGAAATATCATCAGAAGTAGGAATCCATCCTTTAGTTGCACCAGAATAAACTATTCTCAATCCTTGACCACTTGTGTCGTATTCAACATTATATGTATCTGGGTCACCTTGATAATTTAAGCCGTTACTATCTATTATAATTTTGTTTGTTCCCCAATTTCTTGCATAGTCTACTAATTCAATCGTATCTCCAACACTTGCAGAAGAAGGGAAAGTAATAGTTACTGTGTTTGATGATGTATCAACCCAGTAAGCTTCACCAGCGATTGCTGTAAAACTTGATGTTTTAATAGATGATTGCCAAGTAATTGTCGACGTTGCTAAACTTTCAAATAATGCAGCTGTAGGTCTAAGTTCAAACCTATCACCAATAGCAAAAGCACGAGCTGATGTATTATCTTGCCCTCTTACTACTGTCATAGAGTCTGAAGAACGTGCAGTAACTTTTATAATTTCAATATTATTAGATGTATCAACAAGAGTACCAAAAAAGAAATCACCACTAGCTAAAGTTGGGAAACGAGCACCTTGTCCTGTATCAAGAGTAACAGTAGTCGCACTACTAGTTATACCAGCTGAGATAGTACCAAAGCCATTATTTGTTACTTTAACTCCCATAATTATTTACCTCTCGACCCAAGCTTTTTTAGATTCATCCCAAATATGAGTATCTCCAGTTTTACCGCTAGGCATAGCAGTAGGAGCTTCCCAAGTATTATCTGATTCTTTATAAACCCAAGAAGGGTAAGGTTTTGGTGGTATAACTAAATCTTTATCTGCATCATAAGTAGAACCTACTACACCAGTATTAGTTTTAATCCATAACTCTCTGTTAGGAAGTGTATCTATATGCTCTTGTTCAGCAACAATAACCTCCTCTACTTTTTTTGTGAGAGGGTTAACTTTTGCGTAATTTGCCATTATTATCCTCCTATATTGCGTAACTTATACAAACTTTACCGGAACCCCCGTTACCGCCTGTACCAGCTTGGGTTGCGCAACCGCCTCCGCCGCCACCTGTATTAGCAGTTCCGTGGTTACTATTTGTACTAATGTCACCGTTTCCTCCGCCGCCTTGGCCGCCTGCAATACCATCAGCACCTATAGAACCAGCGCCGCCGCCTCCAGCGTAGTAATCACTAGTGCCGTTTACTTGGAATGTGGTATTACCACCTCCGTTAAAATTATATACAGAGCTTGAACCTTCTTGTACTCCGTCTCCACCTTGACCTGTACCATCTGTACTTCCAGCTTCTCCGGCTCCTCCTCCGCCGCCACCTGTTCCACTATTACTTGAACTTCCTGCGCCGCCATTATTACCTTGGTTAGTAGTACCGGAGCCTATTCCGGTGTAAGGTTGATTACTACCGAAACCTGCACCACCGCCAGAGCCACCATTTCTGCTTGCTCCATCGCCATCGGTGCCTTGAAAAGATTTACCTCCACCAACGGCAGTAGTCATATCTGTCATAGTCGTATTATTACCAGTTCGAGCACCACTATCATCACTTGATGTTGATGTACCTCCTGCGCCAATACTGACTGTGTAGTTTTTCTGAGTTATGGACTGGTCTTTATAATAAACAAGACCGCCTGCTCCTCCACCACCTGTACCACCTGCAGCACCTTGAGCACCAGCTGTAGATCCCCCGCCAGCTATCATAAGTATTCTAGCATTACGGGTTGCAGTATTTGTAAAAGTACCAGATGAGTTAAATGTGTGTACTCTATAAAGTTGACCACTAAGAGTATAAGTAGATATAGTACCGCCAGAAGGTAAAGCAGTAACAGTTAAATTTTGAGTATTAGAAGAAGGAGTACCATCTGAATTTAAAACACTAAAAGTTATTGTATCACCTCCGCTAAAATTATTAAATGCAGCAGAAGGTATTACAACACTAACTGTACCAGAGCTGTTAGTTACATCTTCAACTGTAGCATGTAGGGTACTTCCTTCTAGTATTTTTACATCAAGTGTATCTGTTCCATTAGTTACAGTTAACGTTATAGTCGTTGTAAGACCGGGATATAAGTTACCGCTAATTGCGGATATTGTAGGAATTAAATTAGTAGCAATCCAAGAAGTACCATCAAAAAATTCTAGTGATCCTGTAGTGCTGTTAAATCTTGACCAGCCTGATTGTGCAGAACCGGGTCGTTGAGCTGTTGTACCAGAAGGTAATGCAAAATATCCTGTTTCAGCAGTAACACTATTATAAATATCAGTTACTTCACCAAGGACAGCAGCAGTTACTCTTAGTTCAATTCTATCGCCTGCTCCATAAGCTCTAGCAGATGTGTTATCTTGTGCTCTAGTTACTGTTAAAACATCAGAAGAACGCGCAGTTACTTTTACAATTTCAAGATTGTTTGAGGCATCAATTAAAGTAGCATAAAAATAATCACCAGTGCTAAGAGATGGAAAACGCGCTCCGTGACCACTTGCAACAGTAATACTAGTTGCGCTAGTATTAATGCTAGACGCTAAGGTCGAATGACCATTATTTGTAAACTTGATGCCCATTGTGTAACTCCTTAGTTAACAGTTACAGTCCAAGTAATACCTAATGTGTCTGCGGCTCCTTTGTTAATTACTGAGAAGACAGTCCTACACAGGAGTGTACCATTTGAACTTGCGTTTAATATTCCGGCTTCAGCTATTGCACCTGTACCTGTACCAGCAGGAAATGTTGCTACATAAGCAACAGCATTACTTGTTACAGTAGTTGATGTAAGAGCTACTCGACCAGCTTCAGTTCCAAGAGCTGCATCACCAGCGGCTGCAGCAGTGCTGCCAGTACCGATAGCCATGTGACTCATAGCTGTAGCTGATGCGTCTTTCATTCGTGACGCAATATATTCTTTACCATCAGTAACAACAATGTTTGGTATAACCGTTTCATGTGTGTTACCATCTGGATTAGTAAGTGTAAGCTTTAGCTCACCTGTTACTTTGATAGTATCATTTATCATATTTCCATCTCCTTATATTAATAAGCTCCTGCACTTAACGGAGTTTCATTAAAGTAATGTCCGCCTAATGTAGTGTCTTCCGTATCAGTATACATGAAATTGATTAGTAGTCCAGCATTTGTTATTTCTCCGTAAGTTATTGTATCCCCATTAATTCGAGCCATATTTACTAAACCTGACGAACCTATTATTCCAACAGCTTCACTTCTTGCGCTACCATCTTGAGATGGTTCAAATAATACTGTTGAATTAAATAAACTATCATCTTGGCCTAACCTACCAGTAAAGTCTGTACGCCTAAATCTATATTGATCTTGAACAAAATAACTTGCCGTTTCACTAAATCCTCTGTGATAACCGCGTAAACTTGACGAGTCTTTATCAGTGTCAACTATGTACGCATTACTTGGATATAAGAAATCTGACTCTCCTAATATAAGTGAAGTGTTAATACTTTCAGTAGCTGATACAGCGTGTGAAAACACAGGTCTAGAATCAAGAGAAATAGATTCTGAGGCAGAAACTGAATGACCAAATGGTTTGGATGGTTCTAATTTAATACCTTCTACTGCAGTGAGACTATCTGTCACACTCGGTATAGTTACAATAAATGCTGCTGATTCTACTGGTGATGCAGTATCACTAAAACCACCATGAGTAAAGTTTTTAGCTGTAGCTTCTGTAATAGTAGGTGTATCAGATAGACCTTTTGTAATACCAAAACTATTTATTTGTTCTGAAGCTGTAACAGGATCAGGGTCTACATCAGCATCTGATAAATCAAAATCTATATTTGAAGTAAATGCTTTTATATTAGATTGTACAGCTGATACAGAATCAGAATTAGGTTGTGTAAAGTTTTTAGCTGTAGATTCTGTGATTGTAACTGTGTCGTCTAATACAGTTGTCACATCAAAACGGTTAATCACTTCAGAAGTTGTTGCTGTGTCGCTAGGATTTTTACCAATATTAAAATTGTTTATGTTTTCTGACGTAGATACCGAAGCTGTAATTCCCGGTTTGCTAGGTGCTTTTACAATAGACTCAGAAGCTGTTACATCATCATTATCTGATAGCTCACCTATAGTTAAAGTCTTAGCTGATGATTCAGTCATTGTAACTGGTGTTGCATCTACATCATCATCTGTAGGATCAAAATCTATAAAGTCTGTAAATACTTTTACACGAGACTCAACCATAGTAACTGAGTCTGTTTTATTTAATTGAATATTAAGAGTTGGGTCAGAATCTGAAAGTGTTATATCATCGCTTGGACTTTTATTTGCCTCTTTAGAAATTAATTCAGACACTGACACCGATACAGATGGTAACGGACGTGTCTCAATAAGTTCATAGTTGTAAGATACTAAAGCGTTGTTAGCAGAATAAACAACATCAGTGTAAGAAACAGAAGCACTATAACTAGCTACGCTAACTGTTACAGAAACAATAGCTGATAGTGTAATGTTAGATACACTAACGTTAGCCATTAGAAATTATCCCGTACTCTAAAATTTAATGTATCGTAAACTGTTTGTACACTTCCGTTAAAATTAACAACAATCTCACCTTCATACTCACCGGGATCAACATCAAGTACACCACCAGCAAAATTAAACAACACTTTACCGTCAGAACCATTAGTAACTTTATTAGTATTAATTGTAGATAAGGTAGATGTACCACCTTTAAGTTTAAACTTAATTGTTACAACCGTATTAGCACCAGATAAATCTAAAGCAGCATTGGCTACGTCGTCAGTAAGTGTAAGTGTAATCTGTGGTAACTCATCTCCCTTTACTAATTTTATTGTATCAGCCATAATTTACCTCACCCAAACTTTTGCATCTGCACACGCATAGATGCTTTTGAAGCACCGAGATTAGTTCTAGCTCTACGTTCTGCAGTCTTCATAACAAACTGCTTAGCATGATAAGTAGCTAGCTCTCTATCACTCCATGATCTATCAGGTAAAACTAATAGATGTTGAAGTGCTCCGTGCATAATTACATTTTCTAATTCATCAAGAACTGTTTTATCCATTTTAGTAGATGTTCTTAATGGTTTAAGACACAATATCATTCTAACATCATATGTCACGGAATTATCCGGAACTGGTGCTAGAGAAAAATGATCAGGATCTAACTGTGTTAAGAACCTAGGTTCCGCTTGTTCATCAGTAGATTGATTAGGCCACTTAGGATACATATCAAATAATTGTTCTAGTGTTACAGGAGTTAACCTGCTTTCATTAACTGTAGCAGTTAATACTGCATGTACCTCAGTTTCACTAGGTGTATCATATTGATAATCATGACCACCGGGAACTAACCTTATTTTAGGTTGCTCATATCGATATGCTAATGTTTTTTCACACGCTTCGATTGCTGCATCACGAACATACTGTTCTACAACTGGTGTAGGACAACCCGGTACGCTAGGAGACAATCTGTTTACTATATCTAAATAAGTTCTGTCAGCCATTATGTTACATCCTCCTCATCTAATCCGCCTCTCTCAGTATCTGTTACTTCTCTACTTTGAGCAGCTACACCAAGAGACTGCGTAAATGACTGTTGGAATATTTGTGCACGTTTAGAATTAACATGCTCGTTATCAACAGACTCAGTAATAAACACTGTAGCATCAACCACGACAGGAAAATAAGCATCAGGTAAAAGAGCTACTGTAGTTGTTCCATCGTATGTTGGAGGTGTTTGTGCATATTCTCCTATAAGAACTTGGCCTGAAGGAGCTTTCGGATATATAAAAAATTTATTAGCATTTCTTGTATGACGCATAAAATTAACAGCTGGAGCAGCTGCATCATTCATCCAAGAAGGATAAGCTTGATTTAATGATTCTCTATTTGTTTCTGTAATACCGTTACCATCTTTTACATTATATATTTCAATTAAACGGATAGAATCAGAAGGCATAGATTGTACTACAGTATCTGCAGTATTAGTGATGTCGCCAATAAAAGCAAAAAGATCAGGACGTAACACAGCAATACGTTTAAGTGCTTGGTTAGCAAACCCTATAAGTACAGTATCAGAATACCTTTGAGGGGTGTTAGTGTCCTGTACTATTCTTCTTACTTCTGTAACAACATCGTTTAGTATCATTTTTTCTTAACCCATGCTTCGTTTTGAGGCGTAGTAGGATCGTCTTTTACATAATGACCTTTATCATTCCTAGCTCGCTCTAAACCTCTTGTTGCTTCTTCAGCTAATTCTTCTGGAGTATCGTCACCTACTTCAGGGACTTCAGTTTCCAAATTTACTTTAGCTTTGCGATTTTTCTTTTTCTTATCTAAAAATTTTTCTGGGAACGCCTGTTCCTCAGTAACTTCTTCAGTCAATGGATTCTCAGCAAGAATTTCATCCCACTCATAAATCTCACCGTCTTTTGTATTTCTAAGCCATCTAATCATTGTATCCTCCTATACCCGTTTTACTTTCTTAGAACTTTTCTTTGCAGCAGTACGAGAACGTTTTTCAGAAGCTGTAAGTTCCGACGCGGTCTTGGGTGTATCTTTTGATACTCGTTTAGATGGGCGACAATAAGGGTAATCACGTTTCTCTCCCTGTTGTCTGCCGCAAGGCTTGCCTGTTTTTACATCTACCCATTTTTCTTTAAACCAACGTTGTAACTTTGCTCCTTCCTCAGTTTTTCTTACTGCCATTTGTTAACCTCTTTTACCACTTTTTGAGGAACTTGTATTCTTCTTTTTAGAATTTCCCCAATTAGCAGCTCCAACCTTCCTACATTTTGCCAAAGCTCCTGAAGCATATGCTGAAGGCCAAACACTATATCTAGCTTTTACTTTATAGTAACACGCGTCTTTTTTTGATTTTGCTTTAGGTGCTGCCATAATAAATTACCACTTCTTACACGACCAATAACGAGCAGTCATTTTAGATGGTGGTCGTGAATCACATCCATGTCTTGCTCTAAAACTCTTTCGCCTTCCCGGCTGATCTTTTTTAATAGTCATATTAGCATCGCCAAATCGAATTACTTTTTCTTTACCATTTTGACATGCTTTAACAACAAACTTCTTACCACCAGATACCTGACGTTTCGGTTTGTTACAAGCCATCTTCGCTTTATCAATTTGTTTTGCCATACAACACTCCTATAGAGAGGGGGGCCTAAGCCCCCCAATCAATATTATGAACAGTCTACCATTACAGCTGTAAGTTTCATAACTGCTGCATCAGCGGCATTGTTTAGCACAATGTCAATAGTGTCAGCGGCTGTGTAATACTTACCAGCTTCAAAGGCATCAGTTCCAGCGACAGTAAGGTAAGCTGCTGTAGCATTACCATTAACACCATCCAGATAACCATCTGGATTATCGCCGTCACCAACGTCAACTGTTAGTGTTCCGCCCTCAGCAGTAGTAACTTCTAGAGCCACGTTAGTGACCAAAGTTTTTGCTGGGATTCGGATAACTTCAAGAATATCAGTACCTGCTAAAGCAGTCAGACCAGCTGCTGCTCTGTCAGTAGTGATAGTAGCGAAGTTTAGCTCTACGGTTACAGAAGATACTTTATTGATGCCTGCAGCAACGTGCGCGGCAGCTGTACCCATATTGTAACCAGTTCCATCATTATATGTAGCCATATTTCACCCTCCTTAAAGCGTTACGATGGCGGTTGCCAAAGCTTCTGGCTTAGTAACTTTATAGCCATACACTTGTAAACCACGGATTATATTGCCAAAGGTAGTCTCTGATCTAATAGTCTCCATGTTTGTCATCTGAGATGCAAACGTAAAGCCCATTTTGTGACCACCGATTACACTGAACTCACCACCCGAAGTTTTCTTTAGGTTGTGAGAAACGTAAACAGTGAAACGATCAATCATACCAAGACGGCCATTTCTCAAAGGAGAAGAACCATCACCAGTAATTGATGCGTCTTTCAGATCAGATTGCTTGATTAGACCAGCCATCTTTGCAGGAATGATTACAAATCTATCCTGTTCAGGTGAGTTAGCTTCATCAAGTACCGTCCCCATGTTGATTAGCAAGTCAATAACATTAGACTTAGTAAGCGCTTCTGGAGTACCTGCTACACCTAAATCGATGTTACCAGAGATTGCTCCTGCTGTTTGTCCTTTGTTACTAGCGTGTACATCAGTCAACATGTCAGTTAGAACCCTTTGATCGATCTTAATCTTCATTCGCTCTGAAGCGTCTTTAGACCATTGATCCATCAATGCGATGTCAGACTGTACTTGATCAACGTCATCTTCAACACAAGCGAAGTATTCGCCTTTGTCGATAACTAGTTGCATCTTAGCCTTATCAGGGTTTTCGACTGCAAGGGTTTGTCCCTTGACATACGTTTTGATGGTGATTTCTGGTGTAGTACGGATATTAACCGTATCACCCATCTGTCGGATTTCACCTTCGTAATCCGTGTTTGAGATCGCTGACAACACCGTAGCGTCGTAGAAATTCTCAATCAGCTTCCCACTCCAGATTTCTGGAATGAAATTGCCGCTATAGTCCGGGCGGCCCGGAGATACTGCAAATTTAGCCATTATGACCTCCTTTTAATTAAGCAGTTACGATTCGACCTTCTCGCTGTGCAGCGAAAATGTCCCTTTCCATTCGACCACGTTCTTCATCACGACCTTTAAATTTTCCTTTACGAACATCTTCAAAAAACTTTTGGATGTCTGTAGGAGAATAATTCTTAGCCTCTTGAGTTGTAGATGTACTAGAACGTCCTCGTCCCGGTGCAACTTGTTTCTCAAGCTGTGAATTAGTATTTGATCGGTTCTCACGAGCAGTTTCGGGTACTCCAAATTCCTTTTCCCAAGCCGCAAAGAAACTCGCCACACGTTTTGTATCTAGATTCTTTTGTGCGTCCTCCAGATATGTTTGACGTGAAATACCTGTTAGTGGATCGATAGATAACAACCAAGACTGAAAGTCTGCATTGTTATTAATATCTTGCCAATTAGATACTTCATTGGTAAGTCCGGCCCAAAACGCTTGTTCACTGCTAGCTTGTTGCTGTGCTTGTACTTGCTGTACTTGCGGCACAACTCCTTGTAACTGATGAATTGTTTTCTCCAACTGTGCAATCCGCCCATTTGCGGTATTAACTTCTTCACGAGCTGCTCGTCTCATAACATCAATCGAATCACCATACTCTTTCATATCAGCATCTGTGATCAAAGGATCTGTAGATACTGGTTCTTCAGGTTTGGCTGATTGCTGCATAGTTCCTAGCAACTGTTCCAGTTGTGAAACACGGGCGTTAACTTCTCTGTTCTTTGCGTTTAGGCGCGGAACATCGGCGTTATACATCCCTTGTAGCGTCTTGTACTTTTGTTCCCAAGACTCTTTTGGTTGAGCGTCTGACTCCACTTGCTCTTGTGGCTCAGACTTCGGTGCCTGATCTTCTACACTGTCGGAAGGTTGTTCTATAGGCTGTTCAACAGGTACTTCAGTAGCCTCGGTCTTTTCAACCTGTGCTGTTTCTGTTTCGCCATTTAACTCTTTATACAACTCTTGTACTTCCTCAGACTGTTTCTGAACTTGCTTTGGTATTCCCATAATCGCTCCTATCGGTGTGCGTAATTAAAAGCAGCTGCCTTCTTCATGACTTTGCCGCCGTTTCAGGGGACTCTTTTACGAGCTTACTTAGCTCTATCAAAATCTGACACCGCCCCTGTGCAAGTGCCGTATTCTGTGTAGCATTTGGTAGCCGCGATAACTCCTCTGTACTCCATCCTTCAAGCCACTCTAGGACTTCCGGGTATTGACGTACAGTGTTAGCTAACGCCTTGATAACTTCTGGACTAGGCCGTTTCATCTTGACCTCCCAGCGCCACCGTTACCAACTGTGTTTGCTTCCATTCCACCTTTGGGAGAACCGTCAGGTTGAGCAGCTTGTGCTTGCATCTCTGCTTGCTGCTGAACTTTCATCATTTCAGCTTTTAGCTTTTCATCATGACTGGACTTTTCCCGAGACGGAACAATATCATCCACAGGCATTTGCAACCCTTTGGCAATCTCGCGAAGAATCGCGGAACGGCCTTCCTTACCAACAATCTGCATATCCATTTCGTTGGCTGTTGCATTAAGAAATTCTATTCGACGCATGTTGACAGTTTCTTTAACAGCTAAGTTAACTGCTCCTCTAGGCATAATATCAACATCGCCTTTAATACTTTCATCCTCATCGTATCGCATGTTATAAACAAACTGCCGATGAACAACTGGTTTAATTACATCATTATCAATGTGCATTACTACTTGACGTATCCCCTTACCAGCTGACCCCATTAACATTGATAACCCCGATGCTGTACGTCCTGCCCCTGACACATTCAAGTCACCATAAACATAAGAGGGAATACCTGAATGGTCGTCAGCTAATTTACTAAACTTATCGTATACAGCCATTAACGTGTTAGCGTTATCATCTGGTTGTGTAAATCGGACTGCAGGAGAACTAGAACCAAACGGATCATTAGTTACCTGCCATATTTTCCAAGGATGTAATTGAGTAATATCTTCATTAGGTGGAATACGCTCAAGGTTTACTTCAACTTGAGGGCCTGATGAAATACCCATGTTATTAATTAATGCACGAGCTGATGCGTTACATACACCTTGTATGTCTTCAATAATTTCGGGAATCCCCTTACCCCAAAACGCCCCCGGAGATTTAATAAAGGAAGTTTTGGCGTAAGGTTTTTCACCAAGGGGATCATAGTTAAGAACTGCTTTGATAACATAGTTACCTACAATCCAAACATTTGCATCATACTCACGAGCTTGATCTTCAATTTCTTCTTCGTCCATACCCCATTCGACAAGCATCTTACCGCTGACTTTACCCCAGAACTCTAGAGCGTCATAAATGTCGGTAGGTCTAGACTCGGTATGGAACTTACGTTCTTCTTCATCTTTCATTAGTTCAACATCTTCGTTGATCCATGATTGACCATTACCAATTTCTAAAACTTTTCTAATAGCATCTTCATCATAACCGGGAACTCCAATCATATCTGCAAGTTCAGTACGACTTAATGGGTGATGCTCAAATATATACCCATCCCGTATATTAGTAATACCGGGTTCTGGATATATTTTAAAAGGGTCAACACGTTCAAACTCTGGAGCAATAACTTCACCAGCTTCTACAGTAGTTCTACCCATTTCATCTTTTGCATAAACTAATTTACGTTGCCTACGAACGACAGGGCCTTTTAGGAAAGCACATGGATAAGTAACCATGTCAGTTATAAAATCGTTAAATGATTCTCCCCAACCGCCTTGTGCAAACTGATCTGAAATTTTTACTTTCATTTTCTTTGCACGGTTATCTGCATCTTGCAAAAGTTTAAATCTATAATCTTGCGTTAGCATTTCTTTCATTTCAGCAATGTCATCAGGTGTTGGAGCTTTCTGATGTTGCTCAATCATCTTCACAACTTCTGCTGCAAATACATTTTGTAGTTCTGCAGTTTGGTCAGGAGACAAATCTGGAATAGGTGTTGGCTGCAGATCCCAAGGGGGAGTTCCTTGGTCGAGAAGAATGTCACGCAACCAACTCTCAGCAGCACGACACTTAACTTCTGTTATCATCATATAGATGTCAGAACCGCCTTGCTGATGAATTTGTTGTAATTTATCTGCTTCATACTCACCATTACGTTGACGTAATGCTTTGAGCATAACTGTTTCAAGTGGTTTCTTAGAACGCTTAGCTGCGTCCCAACATGTTCGTAGATAAGATGTAATACCAAGTACAACGCTATCCGCTTGACGATCAGCGAGCGCTTTATCTCGTAGCTCTTTCTCTTGCTTAACAAGAGTCGCATTATCGATTACTTGTAGCATTACCGTATTATACCTCTAATATTTTTTCTCTTTATCTTTAGTCTTTTTCTCTACAACTTCAAGATCCTTCATTTTAACTACATCTTCAGGATCATTTTTATCAGTGTAAACTACACCGCCATCCTTATAGCTTCGAACTTTTGTCTCTATCATCTTGTAAGGTTTACCTTGTCCACATTTCATATTAACCCTCCTAAACTTTTTTTGCCAATTTTGGATCTATCTTTTTTTGGACAGACTCTGGTAACTTAGCAAAACCTTTAAATTGTTTTGGTACTAGGCCACCATCTTTATATTTTGGTACTGTCCCACCACCGGATGTTTTCTTCGCTTCTTTTCGAGGGTCAAAACCTTTAGACAGAAAGAACTGCATAAGGCTCATACTGTCAGAAGCTGGCCCATCAAAATATTGTTCTCGCAGTTTCATCTCTCTATCAGTCATAAACAACCTCCAATAAGTATATATTACATCATAGTATACACACAAGTTTGTGTTTGTCTAACATAAAAGTAACCCCCGCTAGGGGCAAACCAGCAGGGGCTACAAGGAGTAACATGAATGAAACATCAAGTGACAGGCGAATTATATCAAGTCCAACCCGTTGCCGCAACCCTTTTGACTGGTCTTTTCTGTAAAGTATATGCTGCATCACTCGCGTGATTAATATGCAGCATAAGATATTGTAACGCTTCTGCAACATGTGAATGTTTATTTTTTTCTATGTTGCCGTTCTTTTTATGGAATCTGTATCCTCCCATCATTGCTGCTTTAAGCTGTGTACATTTTGGATCAAGTAGAAAAGCTGCATCGCCGTCTACCTGACGCATCAAGTAATCATCAACAGAAGACAAACGTGCTGACACGCTATTTGTTTTAGCTGGCATAACACGCAGACCTTCTGCTTTAATAATATCTACTGCTGATCGTTCATCAGTTTGAGCACGTTGTATACCTGCTGGATCACAGATAATCATAACAGGTGCTCCGCTAAAGCGTTCAAAGATTAATGGTTTGAGTATGGTGCGGACGAAACGCTGTATGCCCATATCGAAACTTACTGCCTCATCAAGAATCAACGTCCGTCCGCGAGGATCTTGTTGCCCTATTACTGCCGCTGGTGTCAAGCCTAAATCCATACCAATTACGATTGGACGTACACCATTTATAATCGGGCGTAGAGTTTGCCCCGCAATATGATAGTCTGGTCTAAAATACTTATACACAGGTTGTCCCGCAGAACTTAACCCGTATTCCCCATCTACATAAACTCGAATGTATTCATCTGATCTACCTTGAGTATCATAATAACCTTCAGGTAAATTTTCTATATTTTCTGCATGTGGACTACGACCTGATGGCTGCTTAAATACTTGCCACCCGTTATCATTAGGACTAACTCCATCTTTAGAATCAAGTCCTTCCATTTGATAATACCACCAAGTATCCATAGTCGGAGGGTTAGTGTCACCCCACATACCAAACCATGATGGCCCACCATCTTTAGCAGATGGAAAACGACCAATACGTTTTGACATCGCGTCCATAATATCTGGATGAATATCTCTGCACTCATTAAACCAAGCGAATGTTAATTCAAGTGAGTTCAAGTTTGCGACATCGTCAGCATCATCAAGTGCACGAAACATTACTTCACACTCAACATCACCAACTTTAAAGAAAAAAGTTTTAGTAGTACGCATAAAGTTTCCACACACTCCCGTTGGAAACCAATCTAAAAAAGTTTTAATTGTCGTATCCTGCAACTGACGTGCAGTTTCACGGACAATAGCTACTCGTGATTTACGAATACCTTGTTTGTTAGGAGCCTGTTGTGATGCTCGACGTATCACCTCAAAACAACTGGCTACTGATTTACCCGAACCAACAGGCCCCATGAGTACACGCATCTTTGAATCAGATGCCATAAATTCTTTACACGTCTTTGTAGGGGTGTAATCAATATCCATTAGAAAATAACCGCGCCAAGAATGAAACTAACAATACAAGCGATGATAGGTTTCTTATGATACCTTACTCGTCTCGTCCATTCCCGAGGCGTATGACCAAATATAATCATGCTTCCTCCTTTTCTAACAGTATAACTATATACTGCGTTGGTATATTCTTTCTTTTCAGAATTTTAGTTCTGTAGGATATACCTAGTTTTACTAATTTGTAAGTGAAATTATCATAGTCTGAGATAGTGTCAAATGATGTTGACTTACTACCTTCATATGAATCCGTAAATTTTTTAAGAACTTCCAATCGCTGTTGTGTCTTCAACTGCCTCAGCGTCAATAACAGTTGCTGGATGTTCTTGTCCTCCGAGATTGATTGTGATTTTAACTCCTCCACCTGCACCCTCCGTTGTAACGTCACCCTTAGGTTCAAGCCCACCCCACTTAACTGTGGATTTAATAAGGTCAGCTTTAACCGCAGCCGAAGTATCTGGACTGTGGATTAAACTCCAAGAGGTTGTTAGTAGTTCTTCTGCTTGAGCACGAGCTTTCAATTTGAAAGTCATGCCTTTTTCTTTAATCTCATCTCTATAAGAAGTTACCTTCTTAAGAAATATAGGATCTTTATTAAACGTAAGTATATCTTCGGCAGTAATATTATGCCGATCTTTTACTTCGTCTAAAGTCTCTCCGCTGCCTTCTAGCATAAGCGCTGTATCGAAGGCAAACCGGTCAGACCACTTTGTATGTTTCAAAGGTATAGTGTCCATAACTAAAACATTATGCCTAAAATTACCGAGCTGTCAAGCGCAAGTGAAACTTTACACTTGGATTTTTTGGGTCTTGTTATGTGAGGTTTACTTATATGGGGGGGAGGGGTCGGTCGCGTGTCCATGTACCCCCCCTACCATTAATCCAATAGTCAAAATATAAGGCGCGTATAAGTGGCGTAAAAAGGGCATACTTGACAATCATGTAAATTTAATCCATAGTTAAATCATCAACAAAACGTTGATACCCGAACAGTCAGCGGGAATACTGACTAACAACTGGAGGTCTACATGAGTAGAATCTTTGAAGGTAATGTTAGCCTAGTTGCTAACACCAAGGGTGAGATTGCCCTGAAGCGCGACCTAAACGGCGCTTGGAATTCAACTAACGCTAAGGAACTGTACGCTAAGGCTCAGGAACTTAGTAAGGCGAAGAAAATGCCACTACATAAGTGGAGTTTCTTCAAGGCCGACGGAGGAACCGATGTTCTTCTAATGGCGGACAGATACGGTAATCCTAGAATTACCATCTTGCCAGCCAAGGCCGAGGGTCAAGCCAAGTCCAAAGTGACAAAGCTAGCCTAACTTAACCCCGAGGGGAGAGCAATCTCCCCTCACAACAAACTGGAGACAATTATGTCAATGAAAGATTGTAAAAGAGAGTACCGAGTAGATTGGATTGAATACGGAAACCTTTACTCAAGATGGTACTACAAGGAAGCTGACGCCAAGAACCTAGCATTCAAGCTGAAGCATGACACAGAGATCGAAGCAGACAATGTATCAGTCTCACACAACCCAGCAATAAAGATACACTAAGGAGAACGGAGGGAGCCTAACAAGCTCTCTCCTTTTTTTTGTCTTTTATTTTTATTAAATATATAATCCCATACGTCGGGGGGTTTCGGCACGACATTATCTTAGATTAAACGTCAAGTTAAACCTTTAGTTGACAGGTTGTGGTACATTTGGTGTAAAGTTATACAGCTATCTAGTATCTAAAAGCATACTTGACACAACATCTTGAGTTTTAGATAGCGAAAGTTTACACTTGGATTACCAAATGGCCTTAGTTTACAGGGGTTTACACCATATACGCAGGAGAATACTATCTTAACTATCTAAATTATCTATTAAATTTACATACATCACTCTCCAAATCTAAATCTAGTGTAATATAAAGGATTTTGCGTAGCCAAGGATTACTTTCTAAAACTTAGATACTTTAGATACTAACTCTCAAACCCTTACAAACAAACGATTAAACCTATCTAACTACCATATATAAACCACAACATACACACAGATAGTGCCACCCACCAGTAGATAACTACTAGTTTAAACTT